>VTLG01015599.1_pt1 | contig 48863 bp, 21 predicted proteins | sample 4694571 | NCBI WGS metagenome assembly VTLG01 (sample SAMN12604809, study PRJNA352737) | marine metagenome | biome: ENVO:00000447; feature: ENVO:00000209|ENVO:00000569|ENVO:01000036; material: ENVO:00002151; isolation source: viral sequences binned using virsorter ... | reverse complement strand
CAGTACCACTACTAGCACCACCACCAGTACAACTACTACTAGCACCACAACAAGCACTACGACTACGCAAGCTCCTGATTGCCCCTCTCAAGAGTGCGGTTGTGACGGTCATAGTCAAGGAAGTTGGTCAGGCTCTGGGAAATTTGGACCGTTTACTGATTGTGAGAATGATAAAGCAGCATTTGAGTGGAGTTATGATACAACTAGCTGTAGCTGGGTAGCAAGTAAAAGCGTTACGATTAGTAGTACTGGAGATTGCGCAGAAAACGCTCCGTTTTTTCAAAAAGCGTATATATGCCACGACTCTAGTGGAAGTGGTGGTTACTGTGGTGGATGGAGTCAAAATGGCACTTGTACAAATTGTCCCAGTGCTAGTCTTTCTGTTGGATCAGTAGTTTCCGATGGTGCATGTCCCAGCGGTCCACCACTTTGGGCATTAACTTATAGCTCAGAGGGCGATTCCTGCTGTGGCTGTCCGGGTTGCACACTTTCTGGTTATCAAGAGGACGAGGCCGGATGTGATAGAATGGATGGGTATGCTTGGGAAGAAGAATTGCACGAACTTGACAGTGAAGCTTGTCAAGATGCTGCTACTGAGTATAATGAATGTGCTGCTGAAGCAGCTGCTGCTGGTTATTCAGAGGAAAACTATTGGCAATATGGTTGCTGCATTCATGGGCCAATTGACTCTCAGGAAGCTTGTTACGAATGTATAGGACCAATAGGATATTCATGTTCTTGCTGTAGCTTTACTTGTTATAATGCGACAATTGCGAGTACCCCCGGAAGTCAACCTGAAGATTACCTTAAAGGCTGCTCTGATGAACTTAATAGCACACAAATTTGTATAGATACTTATGGACCGGGATTCGTACTTAATTACTAAGGGATAGAGGAGAAAAACTATGTTATTATCAATGAATAGAATGAAATTTGTAAAACTTTGTGGTAAACATGGAGTTTTGTTGGAAGATGTATTAGATTGCATTCAATCTATGAATGGAGATATGTGGATAGTAGAAACAGATAGCCCATTGTTTCCTTTAAATGTCAATAATTTTGGTTCTGAAAATCAGAGTACAGACATAACTGTAGAATCTTTGAATGTTGATAATATTATGTTATCTGGAAATGAAGAAAATATTAATATTACTCAAAAGAATTTTGTTGCTAGTAAACATGGCGTTAATTCTCAAGAGTATGCTGAAGTTGATGAAAAAATAAAAAACTCTCATGTTGATATGCCTGCGCATCCAGTAGGTTCTCCACAATATTTTGAAGCAGAAAGAAAATTAAAAGATCCTCACGATATTGGTCAGGGCGCTGGTACAGAATTAAAAAAGATGTTAGCAATGATCGGAATTACAAGTACGCCTAATTGTAGTTGTAATAAACGTGCAAAAATTATGAATGAAAAAGGAACGGCTTGGTGTAAAAAAAATAAAGAACAAATATTAGAGTGGATGAGAGAAGAATCTGAAAAGAGACATCTACCTTTTCTCAAATTTGCTGCAACAAGAATTTTAAATTATGCCATAGCAAAGGCTGCAAAGAAGGAGAAATAATATGCCACATTGCAATCCAACTAATCCACCGTGTGAGGGTAGTCTTGGTCCTCCATGCGGTAACGATAGCGAAGTTAGAGATCTGATGGCTTGGATTAAAGTCGATTCAGATGATTGCAATGTTGATCCCGTAGGTCAAGGTCCAACTTATATTTTTTCAGGTAAACATGCTGATTTTTTTGCAGTATATGGCAGCGGGTTGTATTTAATAGGTAATCCAGATTTATCTGATGAAACAAATTTAGAAGTTACTGTTACTCGCGTTGATAAGGCTAGAAGACTACCATCTCAATCAGCAAATTTCAGTATGCCAGTAAAAGATTGTAAATGTTACGCCCCCGGAGTTTGTCCTCCTTATGTTGATTGGATGGCTGATGATGGAAGTTTGACTACCACATCTACCACCACTACTCTTTCACCAGATTTTCCAACAGGCCCAGAAACACCAGTTGATGAAGGTAATAACCCTATTGATTGTATCTTTACACAATTTGGAGGCACTATTGATTTTAATCCTACTGCGCTAGGAGTATTTGATGACACTAATACAATTGCAAATACACGCAATGCACTCTCTGCCGATGGGAACACTTTAATAGTATTGGCAGCAGAGAGAATTTATGTCTATAGATTAAATAATTCAAATTGGCAACAAGTAGGATCTGCTTTTACTTTTGCTTCAGGAGCAAAGTTAAATTCTTGTGACATAAGCGATGATGGAGAAACTATTATAATTGGAGTACACAATCATCTTGCTTCAGGCGCTGGTAGCACAGCCTATCCGGGTCCGGGCGCTGTTTATATATATAGATTAAAAGAATTAAAATTACCATTATCAGATTCTGTTTGGGAACAAGTTGGTGGTACGATTTATGGAGATACAGATGGAGAGGGCTTTGGTTGGTCGTTAAAGCTTACTGGAGATGGAGAAGCTTTTGTAGTTGGCTCCCCATTTTATGATGAAAATAAAGGTAAGTTTAAATTATATAATTATCAACCATCTACAGATAAATATACTCAAGTTGGTGCAGATCAGCTAGGATTACAAGATGGAGAGAGGTTTGGTATTGGTTTAGACATTGCAAAAGTTATGAGCCATAGAAACTATCCGCATTATTGGATTGCAGTTGGCTCGTCGATGTACGAAAGGGCAGAGCAAAAAGGTAAAATTTCTCTATATAAATTCGCCGGAGAACATAGCGCGCAATTTAAAAATTTATTGGCTTCTAATGCGCCTGCCATATATGCTCCTTTCGGTTCAAAATCTACTCAATTTGGTAATATATTTTCAATGAGTAAATCAAGAAATATGCAAGAGTTTTTCATAGCGGCTAGAGTGCTTACCTCAAGCGAAAATAAATCATATGCAGGCGTTTCTGTTTATAAGTTTACAGCTACTCAAAATACCTTCAATGAAAGTCTTGATTATCGTGTTACTAAAAATAGTGAGCATGACTTTGGAGAATACGGAAAAGATCCAAGTGGAGAAAGTTATGAAATTCCTAAATTTACTAACAATAACAAATATTTACTTTTAATGAGGCCGTATGGTAAAACTTTTGATATTTATCGTAATGAATTTGACTCATTTAAAAAATATCAATGCAGTTTAGCGGGAGGTTTTTACGCAGACATTTCTGTAAACACCGTAGATGGCAAAGAAATTATTAATTTAGCATCTACTCTATGGAACAATGGAAGTGATACACAGGTTCTCACGTATACAAATTCAACTAATAATATTAATCAAAGCACTTCTTTAGATTTTGAGGTTACTCCGGGGCAAGGGTTAGTTTCTGAATTATCTCAAGAAGAATTTGACAAAATAGATACAGAAGTCAAAGAACATCTTGTAGAGCTACAAAAAAAGAAACCCCTCTGTTTACCACCGGGAAATGTTATATTTTCAATCGTTACAGCTGAAGGCAAACTTGCGTCTAATCTAGAACAAGAAAGGTTTATATCTTTAGCTTCTACCGTTACTGGTGCAGAAAAAATAGCAGCTGGAACTGAAAAAGCTTTGTTTATTGCGTTTAATGGTTTTTCTAGTAGAGATCATTCATTCCAATTTTCTAAGGGCATTTACAAATTTAAGAACGTCCCAAATAATTTTCCTATAACGTTTTATCATAAGCAAAACTGGGACTCTCAATGGACAGAACCATCTAGAAGTACAAAGGTAAGGGGCGGTGACATGGTTCTTGTTACCTACAGGGGAGGTATTAGAAATTTACCTCCACTAAATGTAGATGGAACTGTGTTGAGGAAAACACGTTTGGGTAGAGACGGCAACCTTTATTCTTACTATTCTGGCGATGTTACTTTGGATATTAAGCAAGACTTTGGAACTATATCATATGAAATTTTTAGTAAAAACCAGTTCAGGAGTCTTCAAGAAGCAATGCAAGTTAAAAATTTAACTAATTGGACACAACCCTACCCTTTGAGCGCAGTTATTACTAGTGCTTCAGATGATGATCTACGCGCTTCCCACGCAAGCACTCTACGTTACGGAGGCACAAGATATACAGGTCAAAAAGCGCCTTATAAATTTGGTTATACCACAGCATTAGATACAGTTGTAAGAGGATATAAAGATATAGAAAAAGATTTAAATAGATTTGGTTTTTCTATGGGTGGTAAAGATAATTGTTCATTTAATCAAGAATGTTATAAAAAACCTGCTATAGTTAATAATCAAAGCACAGAGCCAGTGTATCAGGGGGTAGAAAAATTACCTACCCAAAGCCAAGAGAAATGCTTACATCTACGTGCGGGACAGGAAATTGCGGTAGATGTGGTAGAGATTAATAACGTAAAATATTTTAGCCTAAATCGTCGTAGCACTTACACTAATTCTTTTAAGGTTGGTATAGGTACATATAAATTTAGAAATGTAAGTAAAGAAAATGCTATGGCTTTCTTTGGAACAAAAGTTACTAATTTTAATAAATACATAACAAGAGTTCCTTTATCTGACGGTGGCTCTATAAGAATTGTTAGTCGAAGTGGTGGAGTGCTTATAAAGTCTTTCCTAGATAGCTATGATGATAATTACTATCAGGCGCTAGATTATACAGGTCCAGTTACGTATGGTGGTACTGAAGATTCAGACACAAAACAAGGCTCATCCGTTTTAAAATATTATTATGGAGATTTTGATTTAATTATTGATTCTAATCCTCAAGGCGTAGTTTACAATTCCTCGACTGATAAGTTTGATACTGCATACGCAGATGTTAATTTTGAAGAAGCATTTGAACAATTAGGATATTCAAGAGAAATATCTTTTGAATCTTACACGCACGGATATATGGGTGGTTTTAGAAATTTAGGGTTTGACATAGATTGCAGCGCAGTTGACAATCCAAATAAAGGTTTTGGCATGACAACTATAAGTGACGGATTTACTTTTGCCGGTTCTCCTGATAGAACAGATGTATGTATTGAAAGAGAAATTGAGTTTACAAATGCATTTACTTTAAATGGTTATAAGGTTTCTTCACATAATTTTTCTCTAGCAAAGGGTAAATATTACATTAAAAATATTCCAAATGGATATTATATAGGTATTAGAAATTGGGCTTTTAAAGCTGAAAGAGGTTGGGATGGTGTTAATAATTATTATGAAAGACATGACTCTACAAATTTAATTACGATTAATGGTCATTGGTTTAATGAAATTGTACAAGATGGTCATATTTTTTACAAAGATTCTTGTGTTATTGAAGTTTTTGAAGATTTTAGCCAACCTAGATTTACTAGAAATTTAGACGCTAACCCAAAAATTTGGGAAACTGAATATCCTAAAATTGACTTAGCGATTGGACAAACAGGACGATCTCCCCAGTATTTCGATGTCTTCCAATACACTTCAGATTGTAATGAAAGTAACAACCCACCAATAACAACAACTCCTAGTCCAGTTGCTGTATATAGACCTCCAAATTTTCAAGAAACTAATGATACAAATGTTGCATGTTATAGTGAATTACCAAGACTTTTTGGTAAACGTGGAAATGCTGATTCTAAAGGTGAACTTGAAAAATTTGGTTCATGCGTAGATATGAGCGCCGATGGTCAAGTTTTAATTGTAGGAGCGCCAAATTGGGATTCTGGCAAGGGCCGTGTTGTTGTTTACAAAAAAGATGAAAATGGTCATTTCCAACAGATTGGATTTACGTTCACAGATAATAATAAAAATGATTTAGAAACTAGGCTTGGTGAACACGTACAAGTAAGTGATGATGGCACTGTTATAGCTTTTTCAAAAAATTGCAAACTTACTAATAAAATTAGATCTGTAGAAACTTGGAAATGGGATGGAGGTATGTGGAACAAAATCTCAACCTTATCTGATATTCAAAAAGACGATGACTCCCAAAAACATGATTTTGGTTTTGGTCCAGTTCAAGTTGGAGAAGTTGGAAGACATAGTTATATACTAGACTTAAAATTAGGAGGTGATGGTAATTGTTTGGCTGTTATTTTTGGCCCAGCTATGCGAAACCGAAGTGATGACAGATACGATACGGTTCCAAGAAGTGGTAGATTAAAAGTTTATGACTTACAGGGCAATTCATGGCTACAGAGAAATGCCAGCATCAGAAGGCTGGATAGAGAAAACTCAGAATTTATTGATCGTGAGCCTTACTGTAGTATGGTAGATATGGCAGATGACAACAATACTGTAGTTATAGCTGGACCAAAGCTTATAGGTAAAAGTGCTTCAAATGCTTGTCTTTTACAATGTCTTTATTGGGCTATGTCTGAAGATGATAGTACATATGCCAATTGGACCCTAAAAGGTCAAGATCAATTACATAACGCTTCTAGCAATGGTAGTACACTCATATCTGAAATTAAAGATGCAAAAATCAATGCTTATGGAAATGTAATTGCATTTTCTCGTCGTTCAATTTCAAAAAACAGTGCGTATAGAAAGGGTCAAGTTGTAATATTAAGATGGGATGGTGGGAATTGGAGAGAACAAACATATAAAAGTGCAGGAATGAATGAACTTTCTAGACCAAGTGAAAGACCTTATCGCTTTCCGGTAGTACAAACAACAAATAATATTAAAATTTCAAATTGGTTTGGAGAATGTATTGAATTAAGTAAAGACGGATCTATGATCGCCATCAGTTCTCCTTTAGAAAATCGTTTACCAATACCACAAAGATTGAAGCCAAAAAAAGTTTATGGGGGAGGGTTTGATAAAAATTCAATATATTTATCTGATGCAGATGTTTACGCATGTGGCACAGTAAGAATATATAAACATGACGGTGAAAGATGGATAGAACAAGGGACTCAAATTACAGGCGATTGGCACGCTGAATTTTTAGGTGGAAATAGAAGAACTATTGCTATGGACTCCATTGGTAGTACAATAGCAATCGGATCTCCAAACGTAGTTCCAGAAATGAAACGGTATGAAGGAAATGATTGGTGGGGATGGCAAACGTTAGATACTCACTTCACTAAGGTAGTTACGTGTGAAAATAATAGATTTGCGTATGTTCAGGATCTTACTCCAGAAACACGCAGACTATATTCAAGTCCACAATATACCACTGAAATTAGGAAGGATTCAGAAGGCTATCCTTTGTGTGCTGCTGGAGCAAAAAGAACAGTAGAGTATAGGTACAGCGCTCCTGAAGAAAGAATTCCTACTAATACAGATTCACAATCTGTTGCAGATAGATATCGTGGAATGGTTAAAATTTATGAATTTGATAGAAGTGGTGGATGTCCTTCAAAAGTTCCAAATATTTATCAATATCAGCAATCAGATATATATGGCTACTACGCAGGCTTTGAAGGACCAACAGCAACAACGACTCCTTCACCTGTAGACATATCACCATACACTCTATATCAACATGTTAGCTCTATGACGCGCGAAGAAACTGTGATTGATGAAAACAATCCAGTTCCTAAATTTGGAAAAATATCTTCCACTGCATCAGAAATTATTATACCTCAATACGGAGAGTGTAATTCTGTGGGGGATTATTTAAAACATCGTAACACTGGTGATGTCTCATATGAAAATGCTGGTGGAGGAAATATTGATTTAGTATTACAACCATTGTTGTATTTTGGTGATAATTATGCTTTTGGTGGAGGAGGACAAGACTTTTTTAAAGCAGGCTCAGTTAATACTTGTGGTCATCACATTTGGTTATTTGAAACTTTGGCTAATTATATAGGACAAACCCCTGTAACTAAACAGGAGTGGGCTGGGAAAAGCTATTCTGGAAATAGTGACAGGATTTGGCACAAGGACGAATCTTTATCTAGATCATTCCCAGAAAGTGCTAAACTTAACAGGATAGATGATGGAAGATATGTACTTAATAAAGAAACACCTTTTTCTACTTATGACAGTGAAGCAATAAAAGTTATACTTGAAATTGATCAAGTTGAGTTAAATTTTGATGGTACATATGCATCAGATAGTTTTGCTTATGATAGCCAAGGTAATAGCAGTCAACAAAATATTAAACCACTATTCAGGAAAAATGTAACTAAACATTTCTGGAAGGGCAAAAGTTCTCCCAAATTTGCTAAAGAGGGAAATCAAGTAGATGCGGCAGTAAAACTAGACAGTCTTAATCTTAGAACTTGGGATGAAGATGGTGTCAAGACTGTAATAACTACTGATTATCGCCCAAAGAATAAAATCAGCACTGAATATGACACAAATCAAAGTCTAAACAATATGGCTTTTTATGCATGTGCCGGTCCAGCACAAAATGATAGATGTGGAGATTCAGAATATACCTACGGAACACCACTTACTATAAAACATTTATTAAATCATAATGTAGTAGATTATTATAATGGTGCTGCTGGTTTATTTCCTTACATACCTTTTTACAGTCAAGGAGGTCGTGTTAATGAGACTAGCGTAGCTTGGTCAAGACCCGATGGTAAAGAGTATGATTCTAATCTTGCTATACCACTTTTTGATTATTCAAGTAATTATGAAATGGCTTCTACTTTTGGAGTTCGTAAAGCAGCTCTAAGATTTAGATTAAAATTTGAAATTAAAATATATGATAGAAAAGAAGACAAAATAACTACGCATATTCATTATTCTCCTTGGGAAAGTAAGGTCTTTGATTGGAAGCTTCCTGAAGGGTATGTACATAACATATCTAGAGATGATATTCGCCAAGGCTCAATGACTAAACAAAGCGCTAAGACGGGCGTTATCCAAGAAGATGACACCCAAATTTATTATGTACCTAATAGAGTCTCCAAAACCAACATTGGAACAGGTGAAGTTTATGACGATTACCGTGAACAGAAGGTTTCTATTCATAACATCCGTGGTGAAAATTATCTTACAATAGCCGATGGAGATCCCTTTAACACATACTATATGCTAAAAACGCCTTTTGAATACTACACCCTTGACATTCCACAATCTTCCCCAATGGCATTTTATGCAGATGAAAATTATACATCTAGCATTCCAGCTATAAGTATTCAGACAAAGCCGGGAAGTCAGAATGCTTACATTACTAAAACAGATGTTAATGGTATAAGTCGTAAATTCTATTATGGAAAAGTTGTACTATATCCCCAGACAAGAGTTAAGACTATAGTTAATTTTCAAGCGTTAATTAATAATAAAGTTGATTATTATGGTGGATTAGGTAAAATTTTATTAAATGAAGTAGAACCACCTTCGTATGCAACTTTACCAGAAAGCCCACGCGATTTTTACGCTACGCCTAGAGATGGCGAAGTCTATCTTGCTTGGAAGCCCCCGTTAAGAGATGGTGGGTATGCTATTAGTAAGTACAAAATTACGTATACAAATTTGACTAGCGGGGAAGAATTTGTCATTGATGATGTCAAAACAGAAACTTTTTGGGATAATAACAAGGGGGGCAATTGGGTAGAGCAGCTAGTTACCGGATTGACTAACGGCACAAGGTATAGCTTCAGGGTTGCAGCCGTTACCTCAAAGGGCGAAAGATCTACCGTTAACAACGCATCACCTAACTCTCAAACAGCAGTAACTCCAACGGAACCAACTACAGCAGCACCAACTACAACTACTACGCCACGACCTCTTGTAATTCCTACACACGGAGATGGTACAGTTGTTAGGTTTGAAATATACACTCCTGAAGGAGAGAAGGACTTATATATTGAATTAACATCAAATACTCCTGTAACAAATGAAAACTTTTTGCATTATGTAAACAAGGGTGAGTACGACAATGCTATTTTCCATCGAATGTCCGGCTATGAGTATATCTCAGGCAAATTGCAAATGGCATATCTTCAAGGGGGCAGATGGCTAGCACCAACAGTAGCGGCTGATCAGCCGGGGAGTAATCCTCTGCGTTTGAGTTACGAACAAAGCGATATCGTTACAAACGAGCCAATCAACTCTAATGTTGCTGGGACAATTGCAATGGCTAAACTTGCCGGTGAACCAAACAGTGCTACACGCGAATTTTTCTTTAATTTAACAACCAACTCACAACTTAACTCTGACAACGGTGGCTACACAGTCTTCGGCAAAGTCTTAGGCGATGGTATGACGCTTCTTGGACAAATTGCAGGGTTAATGACATATGATGCAACAGTTTACTATGGAGGTAATAGTTATGGTGCTGTACAATATTCAGCACTTGCGGATCTTCCTCTGTGGAATGATTCTTTAGGTACGCAATCTAACATTTCTGATCGTAACAATATCACTACTCCTCAAGATTTTGTAAAAATTATTAGTGTTACTGTGGTAGATACAGCAGCAACCACGGCAGCTCCAACAACCACGGCAGCTCCAGCAACCACAACAGCTCCAACAACTACGGCAGCTCCAACGACCACAGCAACTCCTGCAACTACCACACCTTCACCGGGAGGAACGTACTGACATGTTTAAACTTTCAGATAGAGTTAGAGAAACATCTTTAACTGCTGGCTCTGGAGACATTAGCATCAACGATACGTTTGGTGGTTTTCAGTCTTTTGCTAGTGGCGTGGGCAGTGGTAATCAAACTTACTATGCCATTGAGAATGGTATAAATTTTGAGATTGGCCTTGGCACTTACACATCGTCTAATACTATAACTAGAGACACTGTGTTTGAAAGTAGCGATCCTAGCGGCAATAAGATAAATTTAGATGGTGGCGCTTCTGTGGTTTTTTGCACATATCCAGCAACTCACTCAGTATTCTTAGACAAGAACGGAATGATATCTGGTCAACTACCCTACTATAGTGGTATTGCCTGTCTAGACGGGTTGGTTCAAACTAGGGCTTTTATTGGGTCTGGAAATACTGGCAATGTTTCCTATTGGAGTGACGAAAACACAATAGGTGGAGACAATAAGTTTATTTGGAGTGATTCTACTTCAGAGTTATTTGTAGATGGCAATGCTAGCGTGAGTGGAAATCTGATAAATCCTACATCAACTGGAAATATTACTTTCCTATCCTCTGGCTCGTATTCCTTACTACATGCATATACAAATGACGGTAATAATAATATTATTGCACTTCACGCCGATGGCGCTACCTCTGCCACATGGAGTTTGGGCTTAAAACCGTATAGTACAAATTTTGCTGATCAACCTACTCATGGGTTTATTTTTGGCAGCACAAGCAGATTTGGTTGTAGAATTGATACTTCAAATCAGTACTTAATTAATTATTCAAATGGGTTTTGGGTATCTCACAGAGGAGCTGATTTACTAAATATAGATAGAAACAATGGGGTAAATATATATAATGACTCTTCAGTGCAAGTTGGAATTACCGTAAATGGAGCTGTGAGTCAAGCCTCAGACCTTCAACAATTTAAAAATAGCGCAGGTACAAACCTCCTTTCTGTTGACAAGAATGGAGCAGTGGTTTTTAATTCTCAATTATCCAATAGCTCTGCGCCCAACAATGCCTTGTTTTATAGCTCAGACAACGACAAACTAGTTTTTAAAGACAAAAATGGCTCTGTACATGACTTGTATTAAATAGTGTATATTATTTTAGAGGACGGGTGAAATATGGCTACATTTTCAGTGGAAATCGCGGATCAGGATGTAAATCGTGTGATTGAGGCTTTATGCGTCAATTACAATAGACCAGAACAAATAAACAGCTCACCAAATCCAGAGAGTAAATCTGTGTTTGCCAATAGGATGGTAAGACAATTTCTTTCTGAACATGTGAGAAAGTACGAATTAGATGAGCTTAAGAAAACTTTAGAGGATGGACTTTCCAATCCAAACATAACAGACCCACAGACATAATGTTTAATTTTAGTCAACTAGCATTTTCAACAGGATTGACACTGTTTTTTAACAGAGGAGTAACTGATAACATAATACTAAACACAAGACGAAGTGAAGATAACACATTAGACATAAAACAAGTAAATAACATAGTACTACAAGTCAAAAGAACTAATCCAATAATATTATGAAAACTATTACTGTTACTTTAACAATCGTACAAACACAACAAGTTACACTTACAAGGTAAAATAATGGCTAGCGAAATACATGTAAATGATGTGGGTACAAGGTTTTCATTGACCATTGAGGAAAGTGGTAGTGGAGTTAATGTATCTGGTGCGTCCAGCATTTCCGTTATTTTCAGAAAACCTGATGACGAAGTAATTGTCCGCAGCGGGATTAAACTCACTGATGGTACAGACGGTAAGGTTTATTATGATACGGTTGCTGGCGATTTAGATGAAGCAGGTCATTATAAGTTACAAGCTAAGGTGGTGTTCTCTAGCGGTACTTACTATACAGATATTTATGATTTTAAAACACACTGCAATTTATAGGTATTAATATGTCATGGCAAGGTGAAATTTCTACAATGGTTCGCCATTTTGTAAACGATATAGACTCAACAAGCTATAAATACTCTGTCAAAAGACTAGAGACTGCTATCTTAGTTTCTGCTCAACTTGTTACATTTGATATAGATTTAGATACTGATTACACGATTAATGTAGAGCAGTGTGGCCTTTCACCCGATCCAACAGATTCTCCCAAAGATAATGCATTTATTAATTTGACAGCTCTTAAAACGGCTTGCATTATTCTTGGAAGTGAAGTACGAACAGAAGCCTCTAATTCGATATCTATTAAAGATGGACCATCTGCTATAGATTTAAGGGGTGTTTCAAATACACTCATGATCTTATATAAAGACATGTGTGAAAAATATGATCAGTTAGTTTATGATTACGTGGCTGGAGGAAGCTTGGCAGGCCAAGCAATCCTTGGTCCTTATTCCCCCGGCAGCGACTTTGTTGCTAGAACCCACACGAATGATAATCGTAGGGGTGGATATTTTAGTTATTAAAGGAGAACACAAAGATGGCAGTTAAAAAAGCTTCAGATCTCAAATCCACTATTAGTTCAGAACTAGCTGACAATAATGCTGGACAAATTTCCGCTTACGATGTCAGGCATAACTTGGAAGATATGGTTGATTCCATAGTTCCAATAGCTGCAAGTGGAGACTATCAAACCTATCCATTTGACAACAATGCAGTTAACTTTAATTATCTCGTTGTTGCAAAAAGTGGTGTTAAATTTGATAATGCGTTTAATACCGCAGACCCAAATCATCAAAAGATTCAAACAGAACCTTACCTTGGGGTTACTGGCATTAGGCACAATCAGTTGGGTGGTATTGACGCTGGTGATTTCCATTCTCAATACGTATCTCGCAGTGGTTGCAGAACCATGACAGGTAATTTAGGAATGGGTACTGAGTTTATTAATTCTAGTGGGTCAGCAATAGCTTTGTCTGCCACTACTATATATGACCAGTGCGGACTTTCGTTCTCTCATACTAAAATACAACAAGGTGGGAAAGGTGCGCCTGATGGGAATGGCACAACCAGTAGAGAGATTGTTCATTTAGGTAGTGGAAGGTATCAAGGAGAAGCTGATTCATCTACAATTTTACAGTTTGATTTAGATAAATCTAAAATGGATAGTGCAAAGAGTACTGCTTCAGCTTGGGTTAACTTTGACGGCACTTCTGGTAATTTAGCCGCTAGGTCTTCTTACAACATTACTGCTCTTGAAGCAAGTGGCAATGGTACATATAAAGTCTATCTTAAAGACGGCCTTTTTGACAATGGAAATTACTGCGTTGTAACACACGCAAATGGTACTGGTGGTAGCGCAAGCGCTAGAGACATGGATGTTGTAACTGCCGCAGCAGTGGTCAGAAACAAAGATTATTTTACCATAGCAATTCAAAATGACGCTGGCACTTATATTGATTGTAAGATTGTTGACGCTGTAGTATACGGCGTAGAAAGTGGCGTTATGCCAGCATCTGGAACACTTACTTATACGCAGAAAACATTTACATAATTAGGAGCATATAATGCCAGATTTACCTAAAGTAGCCGATAGGATAAAAGAGCTAAGTTATACAACGGGTACTAGCAGCTTTCAGCTGTCTGGGTCTGCTGCTGGATTTAGTACATTTGCCACTTCATTTGCTAGTGGTGATATAGTATTCTACGCAGCTACCGATGGTAACAACTACGAAGTTGGCTCTGGTATTTTTCATAACGACACTGTTGACTCTGTACAAAGATTCCCAGTAAAGAGCAGTAATAGCAATGCTTTAGTTTCATTTAGCGCTGGTGTTAAAGAGGTTTATGCAACTTACCCAGCTACCCATTCTGTCTACATGGCTTCTGGTCTTCAAGGTATGGGTATGCCAGCTAATAAAGGCGTTGCGTTTTGGGCTGCTGATAATGTTCTAAATTATGATGGCAATATCATTTGGGACAGTGGTACAGCTAGACTTGGCATCAACAAAGAACTTCCAATATTCAGTTTAGATGTTGGTGGTGGACCACAAGAGTCTGTTATTAGAAGTTCTGGTTTTCACACAGGAACCTCTGGCGTTGTATTCCCTTCTGATTCTACAATTGCTTATGCACACGGTACTTACTCTGGCGGTAGACAAGTAGAGCATTTTAAAGTAAATACTATTCTTGAGGCGAACACTAAAAATGTTATAGAGTTAAGTGGTGTAGTTAGTGAAATTATTGGCTTGAAAAAACAGAACGAAGGTTTGTTTTTCGCTGCTCCAGCAAGTGGTTCGTGTGGCGGCAGTTGTGATCCATCTTATCCTACATTCAGAGCGATGGTGCGAGATGACTATCCATTCTTGATGACAGCCTCTGGATCTTTAAACAAGAAAATTGTAGATTCTGGTAATGCTATAAACGCTAGACTTGACGAGGTTTCTGGGGTTGCTTTTTTTGCTTCTGGTGACGCTGCTACTAATGCAAATCTAGAAACTGTATCTGGTATCGCTAATGAGTCTTCAAGCGGTGTCGCACCACTTAGTGGCATTTTAGCAGCCGTTTCTGGCTTTGCCGTGTACGCATCTGGAAATGCCGGTAGTGGCTTGGTTACAGTTGCCGCATTCAATTCTGTTTCTGGGGTATCTTTCTTTGGCTCTGGACTAAATACTAATATAAATATAGTCTCTGGAATTGCAGTATATTCATCTGGACAATTTCCTAATACTTTAAATATTGCTTCTGGAGTAGCTATAGACACTAGGGCAACATTAGTTTCTGGTATTGCCGATTACGCTTCTGGTCAACACACGGTTACTAATACTAATTTTAACATTGTGTCTGGGCTTGCAAACTTTGCTTCTGGTGGCATACAATCAGCTTCTGGCGGTCTCAATAATAGATTTGATGTAATCAAAAAACAAATTGGACTTACTAATCGTTATAACTTTACTGGGGTCGGCGTTCAAAATGCAAACAACCCAATATTAAAGTTACAGAGAGGTGAACTTTACGAGTTTAATATTAATGCTGTTGGTCATCCTTTCATGATTAATAATCAGCCAAATACTGGACATGGAAGCTGGAATCTTGGCGCTAGCAGTGGCGTGACAAATAAGCCAGATACCTCATGGACTTCTACAACTCACAATGGTACTGGTGTGCAATATGGCGTAATTAGGTTTAGGGTTCCAATGAATGCGCCAGCTGTTCTTTGGTATAACTGCTTCTATCATGCTGGAATGTCTGGTCAAATTCAAATCGAAACACCACCTATGCCATTAGCTACAAGTGGTATGCCTGACGTTGTTGGGGTTCACACTCCTCCTTCTGTCATATCATCATCACTTACAGCTGGAACTTCCGGCACAGTGGTTTTTGATTCAGGTCACATTTACATGCAAGTCCCAAGTGGACATACGACTATTTGGAAAAGAGCTGCTTTAACACAATTTTAAACTATGCCAATTAACGTACCACAATCTGTCTTTGACAAGTACTTTGATGTTATAGACTCCACATTTAATATATTTGGAGTTATGTGTCAGCTTGTATCTATACAGAAAGTTGAAAAAATAGTATATAATCCTAATAATAATATTCCTGACAGGAACACTATTAACGACCATCGCCGTGGAGGTGGTGATCGGAATAGAGGGACTGTGACAATCGTAGAAACAGAAGTTTTAACAGATATAAAACTAAAAGTTTACTGGGATGCTAAACAGTGGATTGGAGTAACTAAAGACATGGTAGTTCCAGATGGCACGATTCAAACAATTGGCATGATGTCAGATTTGCCAGATGTACTAAAAGCCAAAGAACTCATAGTACACAAAGGTATTAAAGATTATAAAGAAATGAGATTTCAAAGACAAGGTGAGCATATACCAATGGGGTTAAAACAGGATAGATATTTCGCTTGTTTCTGGAAGAGGGTCTAATATGTCTATAACCCTTAAAGTAACAGATAGTGCAAATAGTTTTTTTAAGAAAGTTGGACAAGCTTTAGCACCTTTACTAAATAAAACATTATATAGAAATAGGAATAGCATAGAGACTAAAACGAGAATATTCGTAGAAAGGCAAATTCGTTTGCAACCAGAAGTACGAGAACTAACAAATAGTTCTGGTCCGGGTAGCTTAAACTCTATGCTTGGAATAACTTCCGCTGAAGGCGCAACCGCTGTAAATGAAATAATATCAGAAATAGTAAATTCAGTAAGTGTAAATATTAAAAATTTTGATCGTAGATTAAATGGAGGAGTAGATTTAGTTTTTACTAACATAGATATGCAAAACATTGCGTCCTTGTCTAGCGGTCAAAAAATTACACTTTCAGGAAATTTACCTTGGCTAGATTGGATGCTGAATAGAGGTGGCGCTCCTATTATTATAGGCTTTAGATACAAGGCTGATACGAGAGGTAGAACTGGCGGTGGAATCATGTTACCCGGAGGTGTTTTTAGAATACCCTTGGATTACTCAGGAACTGAAGATAACAATTTTATTACCAGAGCTTTATCTGGCGAAGCTCAAGCAGAAGAAATATCTAAAATTTTTCAACAGATACTGAACTAAAATGCCCCAATATACAAACTTAAAAGGTTTTAATAATATATTCGACGCAACCGTTGGTAACGAGTTGCAGGATAATATTGTAGAGTTTTTGGATTGGGGGTTGATGGAGAAGGGTAATTATTTTAATGTGACCAAGGGTGAAACTGGACCTAATGGTTACGACTACAGTTTACTGCAACTTTCCTCTAGTCCACATTATAGCGCTGGTCAGGCTTGGGATGGCTTTAGGAAAAACTGGGTTTGGCAGAGTGGAGTTTCTGCATCTCCAGCACCCATAGTAGGTACTAATAATAATGCCCCCGGTATTTCAGGCGTATACGTAGATGACGTTTTTCGTCCAAGCAGCGGCGTAGGAACCTATGCCCACACTATAGATTATTTCAACGGTAGAGTGGTTTTTGATAGCGCTATTCCCACTGGTAGTAAAGTTCAAGCTGAATACAGTTATAAATATGCCAATGTGATATATGCTAATAATGTACCTTGGTTGAGAGAAATACAGTATAAAACACTAGATGTTCCTGCCAGTTTCAGCAATACAACAAAAGGGGAGTTTAAAGTTCCGGCAGAAATGCGGATACAATTGCCTTCGATTGCCGTAGAAATTGTTCCCAGACGCAGCTTTAAGGGTTATCAATTAGGTGGTGGTCAGTATATATATACAGATGTTTTATTTCACTGTATAGCTGAAGATGCCTACACAAGAAATTCACTTTTAGATATAGTTAGTTTACAAAACGAAAAGACAATACGTTTATTTAATAGCACTAAATTAGGGGCTAGCGGGGCTTTTCCCATAGATTACAGGGGAGTTCCAGTGCCAAGCGCTTTACGATATCCAGACCTTGTAGATACATACCACGGTGGATCAGCCAGATTTTTGGACTCCACGATACAAGGAATGGAGATTATTAACAGTAATTTTACCGCTGGTATATGCAGGCTTACTACAGAAGTAATTAAAACAAACATCTAATTTTGTGTATATAAACATAGAGTTTTCCAACTTACCAAGGAGAGATTATAATGGCTAATAATAGAGTATTTTACGCATGTCAGGGCGTTGCCATTGGTCCTACTGGGTCCAATTTTGGCAATGATGCAAACGTCCAAACGGTACATGGCGTTCAGAGTATTGGTATTACTACCAATTTTAACCTAGAACAAGCGTTTGAGCTAGGTCAGATCCAAATTTATGAGAATATCGAAGGCACACCAGAAGTAGAAGTTACGTTGGAAAAGGTTCTTGATGGATACCCACTTATCTATCATCTCTGCACACCTAGCGCCACTTCTAGCACTTTGGTAAATAGGTCTAAAGAAAGATCTTGCGTAGCCCTTGGTTTTTACCCAGATGATAAAGATTCAATTTCAGGTGTAGCCACAGCTGAAGTTGTATGCTCTGGTATGTATCTTAGCAACATTAGTTACACTCTCGCTGGTGATGGAAACTCTACAGAATCTGTAACTTTGGTTGGTAATACTAAAACTTGGTCTACTTCACCTACTTTCTTAAGTGCTAATCAAGCAGCAGAAATAGGAATTGATTTTGCCACTGGCGCTGGCACAGACGCTCCTTATGCTGGTAGTGGTGTTTCACGGCGAGAAGATGTGGATTTGGCAGCTTCTAAATTGCCTGTAAGTATCTATGGCGTAACAGGAACTGCGGTTGGAAATGCTCTTAAAACCAATGGTGATATTAAAGTTCATGTTCAAAGTTTTACATGTAGCACTGATCTTTCCCGTGAAGATATTTTCGAGCTTGGTAGGAAAACTCCATACTACCGTGCGCCTAATTTCCCTGTAGAAGTTACTTCAGAGTTTGAAATCATTGCTCTTTCTGGTGACTTTGTAGATGCTAATGAATTAAATGATAGCAATACTAATGAAGAAACCATTCTAATGAAAACTAAGAATGGTGTCATTATTAATCTTGGTACTAAGAATCGACTTTCTTCCGTATCATACGGAGGAGGCGATGCCACTGGAGGAAATGCAACCCAGACATACTCCTATACCAACTTTAATGATTTCACAGTTACAAGGTCTGGTGGAGTTAATGACCCAGCTGGCTTGTAAAATAAGATAATTTATTTAGGACCAAAAAGGATACACAATATGAGACTCCCGCAGTGAGGTTTTGTAATGAAACAGCATGAGCGGGAGTTTTTTATTTGTACCATCAGATCTGGCAAAGTATTTGTAAAAGATGATATAGTAATCAAAGCGCCAACAAATGAACAACATGTACAATCATGTATAGTTTACAATAAAAGTTACGAGGAAGCATTTGATGATGAGGTAATGACAGAAGAAGAAATGTTAAATTGGATGATTGAGCATGGTCTTTGGTCTTATGGAAATGATGCTAAAATCAAAGGACTAGAAAAGGATATAGAGCGTCTTAAAGTAGAAATTTACAACGCAAGAAATGATGAGAAATTAGCTAAAAACATAAGATTATATATAAGAGCAGGAGAAAAACAACTAGCAGCAGAACACAACATCAAACACCAGTATTATCAGAACACTTGTGAAGGGCTTGCACATACTGATAAGGTTAGTTGGACAATACAGAATACTACTTATAAAGGAGATAAGTTATATAATTTTAATGATATGAGCATACAAGTTGTATTAAATGCTTGGCAAAGCTCAATACTACGTGATGCTGAATGTAGAGAATTGGCTAGAACTGAACCTTGGAAATCTTTATGGTCCGTGCATGAGAAGTCAGGCGGTAAATTATTTTTTAATGATGCAGATCAGGAGTTAACACATAATCAAAAAAGCTTACTTATATGGTCACAAATGTATGACAATATACAAGAGTCTGTAGATTGTCCTACGGCTGACGTAATAAACGACGATGACATGCTAGATGGTTGGTTTATAGTTCAATCAAAAAAGAGGGACAAAGAACGAGCAGAAAATGAATTTGAAAATAGCACTAATGAAAAAATTAAAAACTCGTCAGAAATATTTGTAGTGGCAAAAACGGACAGGGATAAACAAAGGATAGAAAGTATGAATGATACGAATAGTCAAGTCATCAAACGTCAAAGAGCCAAGGTATTGGAAAAACAGGGGACTGCTGAACAACATCATTTCCCAGATGAAATCTTACGGATAAAAGCTCAACAAACAGAAGCTTGGAAAAATAAAGGAGGAAGATAATGGATAACTTGTCAGATATTGTAAAACAACGATCAGACTATAAACAAGTCAGAGAGAATAAGTACAAACTTGATTCTAAAGAAAGATTGTCTAAGATTCTTAAAAAGAAAATACAGACAACAATGATTGGCGCTTTGAGCAGCATTGAAGAAAACTTAGGGTTCTTGTGGAATAGTGATAGTGGAGAACTCACTAAAGATCAGGAAGTTATGAAAGACTTGTATCAAAAGATCAGGTCTGAAATTTTAGATAAAGGCAATAACCAAGCACGTAATATAGATGCTGAACTAGCACAGTATGATGTGGAGTGGTTACGATATTCTGTCAAAATGCCTGTTATTACAAAGAAGGAGGACTAAACATGTCTAAGGAAAAAACTAGAGAAACAGAAGTCAGCGTAGATGGTAAAAATGTAAAAATTATAATTAAGAAACCTACTGGTAATATTCAATCAAAAGCTGGAAGAGTAGCTGCTAAAGTATGGACTGAATGCCTATCAGATGGAATTATGACTAAAAAAGAACTCAAGGAGTTTATGAAGAAAAGGAATATTTGGAACTCTGAAAAAGACGATCAAGAGGAAAAAATTGGTCAGCAAATAGCAGATTTAGAGAAAGAGTTAGCTCTTGGTAAGGGCAAAAGCGGTAGGGTTAAAAGCACAGACGGTAGGGATATTGCTATTAAAATCAGGGAAAAGCGCATTGAACTTAGAGATTTAATTAGCGAAAGACTATCCTTAGAGAACAATACTGCTGAATCCTTAGCTGATAACGCTAGATTTGATTATTTAGTGGCTTGTTGTACGTATTATGAAAACGGCGAAAAGGTGTATAATTCAGTAGAAGATTACGATGAAAGGTCTGATGATGATATAGCTTTTGCTGCTGCCACTGAAATGGCCCAAATGCTATATTCTCTAGACAAGGATTTCGAGAAATCTTTACCAGAAAATGCATTCCTAAATAAGCATAAATTTACTAATGACGACGGAGCTTTGGTAAATGCTAATGGGCATACTGTAGATCTGGAAGGTAGACTTATTAACGAGCTAGGCCAGTTCGTTACTGAGAAAGGGGATAGAATTGACAGGGATGGCAATCTACTAGATTCAGAAGGTAGGTATGTCGAAACTGTTAACTACGTGGACGAAAAGCCCAAGAAGGCAACTAAACAAACATCAGACGGATAGAACATGGATAGTGTGCAGTAACCACTAGAGAGATACTATGTCTAAATTTAATCTCACTGCACAAATACAGCTTCAAGCGCCAAAAAATGCACCACAAGTAGTTCAGCAGATACAACGTCAACTTAGTGGCGTTAATGTCAATCTGAATATACAGAATGGTCCACAAGCTACAAGACAGGTAAATAATTTAACTAAAGCTACCAATCAGGCTGCTAGCGCTGCTGATAGATTAGGTAAAGGAATTACCGGATCAATCAAGCGTTACGCTGGTATGGCTATCGCTACTAGAGCAGTTAGTTTATTTACCAACACTCTTGGTGGTGCAATTCAAGAAGCTATTGATTTTGAACGAGAGCTTATTAAGGTTGTACAGGTTACTGGTCGTAGCATACAGTCTTTACGTGGACTAACAAATGAGATCACTCGTTTGTCTACAGCGTTTGGAGCGTCTTCTACGTCGTTGATTAATGTAACTAGAATACTCTCTCAGGCTGGTCTTAGTGCTAATGAAACTAAAACTGCTTTAGATGCTCTTGCTCGTTCTACTTTAGCGCCTACGTTTGATGACATCGCATCAACCGCTGAAGGTGCTGTTGCTATTTTTAATCAGTTCCAACAGGGCGCTGCTGCTCTTGAAAAACAACTTGGTGCTATTAATGCTGTTGCTGGTAGATTTGCTGTTGAAGCCGGTGACTTGATTGCTGTTATTCGTCGTACTGGAGGTGTGTTTAAAGCTGCTGGTGGTGATCTCAACGAACTGATTGCTCTGTTCACAAGCGTTAGAGCTACAACGCGAGAATCTGCTGAAAGTATTGCTACTGGTTTAAGAACTATCTTTACTCGTATACAACGTCCTAAGACGATTGAATTCTTAAGACAGTTTGGTGTTGAGTTAACAGATTTAGAAGGTAAGTTTGTTGGACCTTTTGAAGCAACTAGAAGATTAAGTGAAGCACTGGCTGGACTAGAACAAGGTGATTTACAGTTTATTAGCATTGCTGAAGAACTTGGTGGATTTAGACAAATTGGTAAAGTCATTCCTTTGATTCAACAATTCCAAGTTTCACAGGAAGCTCTTAATACTGCTATTAAAGGTGGTGATTCATTAACTAAAGATGCTGCAACTGCGCAGCAAGCTTTAGCTGTTAGAATTAGTAAGGTCAAAGAAGAATTTTTAGCACTTGTCAGAGCTATATCTGAAAGTAAATCTTTTCAATTATTTGCTAATACTGCTTTAAATATTGCTTCTGCTCTTATAAAAGTTGCTGATGCACTTAAACCACTCATCCCATTGATTGGTGCTTTTGCTGGCATTAAACTTGCTGGTGGGATAGCTGGAGCATTAGGTGGTCTTAGAGGTGGCACAAGAGGTTTTGCGAGCGGTGGTATTGTTCCGGGTTCTGGTAATAGAGATACAGTTCCCGCAATGCTTACACCGGGAGAATTTGTAATACGTAAAAGTAGCGTTGCTAAATTAGGTGCTGACAATCTTGCAGCCATGAATAAGTATGCTAATGGTGGCGGCGTTTATAAAGCCAAAAAATCATATGGAATGCTAATTCCTCAAATGGGTGATGGTGAGGATTCCAGAGGTTCATATATGGCTGCTGATGGAAATCAATACATTGCTGATCTTGAGATTTCTGGATTTAAAAAAGGTGCAACATTCAACAAAGAAGAGAAGAAATTAGAACGTCAAGTTGATAGAATTGCTGCCACTTTAGGTAAAACTATTAATACTAAATTAGATTCCGACTCTATCCGAACTGCTAGAGAGTTGACAGCAGCTTCTGGTGGTAAACTATTTGAAGCGTATGTTACGTCTGCTGCTAAACTGCCAGATCCTAAAAACAATCGTTTTGACATCCCCAAAGCAAACAGAGCATTACGGAGTTTGACTGATGAGCCTATTCCTACAACATCAGATATTAAAAGAAGCAATTCTCGTGAAAATCGTAAAAGCATGGTTGAAAAAATATTGGGAACTTTTGGAAAAACAGCTTTTAGAAAACAAAGAGGTCAAACTGCTGAGAGAAGAGGCAGGCCAAGAAAACAACTTGCTGCTGGTGGACCAGCTGGAACAGACACAATCCCTGCTCTTTTGACTCCGGGTGAGTTTGTAGTAAATCGCGCGTCTGCTCAAAAAATTGGTTATGGCGCTTTAAACAGAATGAATAAAGTTGGAAAGTATGCATCTGGTGGCATTGTTCAGAAGTTTAACAAAGGCACTGGATCAACTGGCGCTCAACCTGCTACTGGTAATCTTCCATTTTTGGATACTTTTTCTGGAAAGATGATGATAGCCACTGGAGCTTTATCATCTTTTATTCCTGCCGTTGATGAAACTAGTTCAGCAACTGTAAGAGTATTTAGGAATTTAATGACTTTAGCAACTACGCTTGCAGCAACAGGAACTGCGCTAGAAGCTTTTGGTTTTAAAATTACATTAACTGCTATGTCTGATTTCTTTAGAGGTGGTACTAATTTTGCTAAACCTATTAGCAAAGCATTCAATGCTCTAACAAACAGGATGGGTAATTTTGGTAGAGCCTTACAAGCCACCACTCAAGCTGGATCTAGAGGATTTTTATCATCAGCGAGAGCAACATCTGGTACAGGAATTAAGGGATTTTTTAAGAAAGGATTTGCTGGAGTTGGAGGAGGTGTTAAAGCAGCGAGAGGAGCAGCTACCACAGTGGCTGCTAGAGGAGCTACTGGCGCACTGGCTAGCGCTGGTGGAGCTATTGGTTCTATTGTTGGTCCTGCCGCTGGAGCTTTAGCCGCAGTATTAGGCCCACTTGTTGCAATCGTTGGTGGTTTGGCAATAGTTTCAACTATTGTGGATGGCTTTAGAGACTTAGATGGTAGATTAAAAGAAGCAATTAAAGCTAATGACACAGATACAGCTCAAACATTAGCTCAATCCAAAGCAAATGCAGATGCCATACCTCTTATTGGTGGTTTAGTTAGTGGATTTGCCGACTTGATTGGGAAAGGCGATTCGTTATCAAACTTTTTAGTCAGGTATGGTGGTAATACTGTTGCCTCACAAAAAGCTGCGATTGAAGCACAAATCGACGGCCAAAAGGCTACTAAGGCTTTGATTAATTCAGAAAAGGCAGCAACAGATGCTTTAGCTGACTTTAAGAACGGCACACTAAGCGCTACCGAGGCTCTAGATAAAGTTGTTGCAGCTCAAGCTCCTGTAAATGCTGCTTTGGCTTCGTCTGTTAAGTTTGCTCAAGAAAATAGAAATAATAGATCAACTGGTGGATCTGCTATTGCCAGAAACATATTTACTATAGGTGGATTACTTGGAGAAACTGCTGGTCAAAGAAATAGACGTTTAGGAGGAGAAGGCGCAGAATCTCTTCGTTCAGCAACAGCCCAAGACGCACAATCTTTCCAACAGCAATCTGTTTTTAGAGCAGCTGTTATTAGATCAACGGTTCGTAGAGGTGGAGACGCACAAGCTGTTTTAAATGCCAGAGGCTTAGGTTCAGCAAACGCGCGTAGCGATCAGGCTACAGCTTTAAGACAAGCAATTGAGGCTGATCTAGCAGGAGATACTGAAGGCGCTGAAGCACTTAGAGAACGAGCAAGGATGTTTGAAGAACAAGCTAAACTAATAGAGAAAGAAATTAAAAATATTACAGAATCAGCCAAACGACATGCCGCAGCTATAGATGCTATGAATCTTAGTATGGAGTCAGTTAATGCTACAGCGAATGCAGCTGCTGTTGGACTAGATAATTTCTTAGCTAGACAAACACTTGGCAACAATCCTCTTGAAGCTAGTTTAGCTACACTTGAAGCTAGCATTACTAGTGCTGCTATGGGGATATCCGAGGCTGATATGGATGCAGCTTTGGGTGATGTTTCTGCACAAATTGAAGCTTTGGGTGGAGATGCTAGTAAGCTACAACAAAATGTTAAAGCTGTTCAAATTGCACAAAAAACATTGCCTGATACTATTAAAAAAATGCAAGATGAATTTAATGATGCAGCAGATCGTGGCTTGTTTGAAGGTATGGGTGCTACTGAACAAAAAGCAAGAGCAGCAAAGATTATTGGTGATAGTCTAGTAGGTGTAGCTGGTATTGGCGAAGACGCTCGTAAACGCATTGTAGCTCAAATTGAAGGTATGGATTTAAATGATGAGCAGTTAGCTAAAATCATGGAAGGTGACATGTCAGCTATATCTGACGTACTTGAGGAAATTGGTGAGAATGCACTAAAGCAAGTTCTTCCAGCATTGAGGAAGCAGGTTGAGATACAAAATAAACTTAACGCTCTTACACAAAAGAGAATTGAATTAGAAAATCAATATATAAATGCTCAAAAGAAAACTATTGAAACACAGCTAGAAGTTGCAGAAATTATCGCTCGTAATGGTGGCCCAGCTGTTACAAACGCGCAACGTATAGCTAGTTTAAACGCTCAAGGTAATGTAGACTCCAACGCTATTGGTGGAATTAGTGGCTTGACTACTGGAGGTCCAGCAGAGTCAAGGCGTAGAGCAGAGGAATCTAGAGCAAGACTACAAGAAATACAAGCTACTAGACGTAGACTAGCAGAAGGTCAAGAGGTTGCAGGAACTAGTAATGAAGCTGGTTTGGAATTGGCTGAACAAGAACGAAGACTTTTAGCATTCCAACAGTCAGAAGCAGACAGAATTAGAAAAACAATTGCATTGCGTGAGGCAGAAATAAAAATTATTCAAGCTAGAAATGCTGAAGAAAAGAAAGGTCTTGAGGCTTTACTGCAAGGTGATTTTGAACAGTTCTTTGATAGTCAAGCAGCAGTTGGTGCTACAGCAGCGTTGGCAACTGGTAATCAAGAATTAATTAATGCTTTTGGTCCTTCTGGATTGGCTGGAGCATTTGAAAATTTGCAAAATATGAACCAACAAGGCGTTGGGTCAATATTTGGTCAGAACATTGGTGGAACTGGTGGCTTACTAGAACAAAGTGCAGCCGCTGCTCTCAGCCCATTTGGTTTACAAGGTCAAGCTCAAACCCTTGCCGGAACTGACCCAGAAATTCAAGCATTGCAACAATTGAATCGAGAAGAGGCTGCTGTACTTAATCAGTTAGCACAAACCACAGAAAACGCAGCGCAAGCAAGCTTACAAGCTGCTAATATACAAATGGCAGCAGCACGCGCTCAATTGAAAGCAGCCGGTGAAGAAGTAGATGAAGCTATGGGTAAAGCAAGAGGTGGAATGGTTTATGCTAATCGTGGAATGTTTGTACCAAGAGGAACTGATACTGTTCCTGCAATGCTTACTCCGGGTGAGTTTGTCGTGCGTAGATCCGCTGTACAAAGAGGTAATAACCTAAGCCTACTTAAAGCAATCAACACTGGAGCTACTGCTGCTCCGGGTGCAACACAATCGCTGTCGCGTGGTGGAAGCGTTCAATACTTAGCAAATGGTGGAGAAGCAGGAGGCGCTGGTCTTGGCTTGAACGCTGAAGCTATGAGCAATTTTGCATCTGCATTAAATACCTTTAACACACAATTAGCGCAAAACATCCAAAACCTACAGAGTACACAATTCCAAATTACACTTAATCCAACAAATATAAATGTTAACTTAACTGGTACATCATTCCTAGAAAAGTTGACATCTACTCTCAAACAAGAGTTGTTTAATTTTGTAGGACAAGAAATTCAAAGCTATACAGTTGGTTCAAACGGAAAACTTACTAAGGATTCTATGGGAGTATAGGAATGGCGTGTGGAAGTTTTTGTACTAAAGAGGCTCGAATTAGAGGCGTAGCTAGTGGTAAGCTTAAGCTTGGTCTAAGCGTTGCTGCTCAGTCTATTTCTAAAGTTAGAGTTGAAGCTGACATAAAAACCGATACGTCATTAACCACATATTGCAAGTTTAAAAGTGAAAGTTCTCTTAGGCCAAGAAATACTAAAGTTGTAGGTCTATCCTCTCCTAGAACTAATTTACCAGCTGGTTCAATCAAAGCAAAAACTAATGCTGATTACGATCTTAGAGATAGAAGCAATGCAGCCACTGCAATCCTTAAAACTAATTATGTAGATAGATTTGGTGGTCACTACTCTAGACTTAATTCTTTCGATGACTTCCAAGCTGTAGAAAAACTATACCCTAGTGGCGATATTATTGTCAGTAGTGGTGGATACTCGTTTATAAATCAAGACGGGGCTAACAGTGGTCTTTATGCCTCTGTTGATGAAGGCGTATTTACTGGTAATTATACTAAGTTTGGCAAAGACAGTACTCGTATAACTGACGATTTAACAACTTATATTACACCTTCTGCTATTCTTACTAAAGCAGACTTCAAATACAAGTTTTTCCTTACTGCACCAACTAAGACTATAGGAGAAAACTTTCTCGTCATTCGCGCAGCTGCACCAACTGAGACATACACATCTAAAAATCCACCTATATATTCGTTATCTAATTTAAGATTAGAAGACCCCTCTGGTAAATTAATTGTAAAATACAAAGACTTTGACATTAAAGGTGATGCTGACTATAGCAAGACTTCATTTAAAAACTTTGCTACATATTTTTCTGAGCCAGAACTTGATTACACTGAAGGGCGTTTAGATGAGATTTTAAAAATAAAAACTAAACATTTGACTGTAGATGGTAGCATAGAGGAACACGAATCCGTTTATGATAGCGGAAATTTTTATGGCACTGGCAATTATCCTATTTTTGGATCTGGTTATGGAGGTGTTAGCGGCGTTTCACCTCTCACCCCTCACACTGGTGGAATTAGTGGAGCGTATACTTTAAATATTGATGTTAGCGTTTCTTGCACTGACGATCCATTTTCAGACGGTTTTAATTTTGGTTTTGAAGATACTTGCAAACCTACTTTTATAGCTGGAGCATCTGGAACTGAAGGTGGAAATAATTATCTAGCTATGGCAGGCGCTCCATTAGGCACACAGAGTCAAAGCTCAACAGTAGGTAATGTTCCAACTAATAACTTAAGAATATCTGCTATTGAAATTTTAAGTAGTGGTGGCTTGGTTGGCTTTGAGGTAAACGATGTTCTTAATCTAACCTGTTTACCATCACCTACTGGCATACGATCAACAAGAACTATATTACCAGCCCAAGTACTTAACAATGATTATAATACAACTATATACCCTGAAGAAAATACGTTATGGTCTGGTATAAATAATATACAAAATAAAACTATTGATGAAAGACTAGTTGATTCTATACGAAGTGATGATGATTTGTATTTAGAATTAGTATCTACTTCTCACGTTGCTGACTCTGGTAAATTAAAATTAAAGTTTAGTCATGAACCACCTGAATTTACTTTCCAGCTTAGAGATGGAGCATTTGGCTTTGGATTAGATGGGTTTGACAGAGCAGCTGTTAAGAAGACAGCAGAAGTAGACTCATTTTTTGTTATTGACGACATAGAGCTAAAAATAATTGCTAAGAAAAAATCTGGGACTAGAGATTATGTTGTAGATGTGGTTGGTTATAGCGATGATAATCTTTTGCACATCACTCCTAAAGTTGGAGGATTTTTACAAAACACATCTAGTGATCATCCATCTGGTATTGGTATTTTACCTGTAAGCTCTGGCTTTGGGACTACAGATGAGCTTGGCATTGCTGCTGAGTCTATGACAGATAAATCTAATTACTTTGAAAGTTCTGGTACTAATAATTATGGCGGTGATCATTACGCACTAGCAACTGGTCCAATGGTCAGCGGTCTTGGATTCCAAGAATACACTATACCGCTTGATATATATCCTGATAAGGTTGCTCTTGGACAATCTAAAGATTACTCTATGAGTTCTTTCTTTGAAAGCTTGTACCTTGACATTTATCCATTCCCAAGTGGCGCTGCGGTTTCACATGTTTATCTATCATTTACCTACAAGCCATCTAATGCTTTACCTCTTGCAACCGTTGGTCATTCTAGTGGTGACGAACTAACTAGAGCAAAAATTAAAGTCTATCCATCTGGTAGACAAGATTGTGAAGTGCTGCTAAATGCTATGCACACCACAAATTCTGGATTGTCATTAATAGAGAACATACCACAAGGTTACACATCCCCATCTACGTTAAAGACTAATTACTCTAGACGTTGGAGAGGTGTTGATGGAAACGTGGTAAATGGTCCTTTCGATGGGTCATCTTACGATTTCTCTTTCTACAATCCTGAAGTACACGATCCATTCCTTAGTGGTTACTATGACTTCACGCGAACACAAGACAAGTTTGTTCTTTCCAATGCTATTGGTGCATTCCCTGCTGGCTCTATTAGTGGTCAGTTTAATGGAAACCTTGACTCTAGTATAATAGAGAATATTGGCTTGAGATTTAATAGCAGTGGATTATTCCCATCCACACAACAACGATCATATAGAACTATAGATTGGACCCCATCAGATCACGAACTTAATGGTAGAATATTGGATTCGTTCGATAAGGCTATCCGTGTTTCTGGTAATCTTGGTAATCTTAATTTTGGTAGTGGCATTCCAGTATCCAGTGGTTTTTCAGCCTATGTCAGATTTTCTCCTGATATTACGATAAGTGGAAGCTCATATAATCTCTGGAGTTCTGGAGTGCTGCTATCAAAATGGGATTCAGGTAAAGGCGAAGAATTTTCACTTGGCTATAGTGGTGGTTTCTTATGTGGTAGAGCTACGGCTTCTGGTGGTAATTCTATATATATCCAAGATACTCAAAATTATACTAACTATCAATACCCACTATCTGTATTACTTACATACAATGATAACCTAAGTAGTGGATTAAAATTATATGTAGATAGTGAGATTTCTAGCGGCACGTATAATATACTCAGAGCATCATCTAGCGCATTTGCAATGTCTGGTGGTAACAGTAATATTGTCGCTGGCTACGCTGCTGGATCTGGGGTTGGTATAAATGCATTCTTCACTGATGTTGGACTTGGCTCTTTCAACGCTAGTGGTAGCCATGTCGTAGAGGATGGCAACTTTAGACGTATGCAGCAAACGACGGCTGAAAGTTTCTTTGATCAACACAGAGTAAATTTCTTAGGCTCTGGTCAACTTGCTTCTAATGATAGATATAGATTGTGGAAATTTGTTGACGAGGATGTTGACAAGTGGCACATAGGCGCATTTAGCATCTGTGAATACTCTGCCGCATACGATAGACTAAAAGGACGAGTTGGTGGAGACTTTATAAATTATAATCTTAAACATCATGGTAGTGGATATTCTCAGTTTACTAACGTTGCACTGCCAACAGGATTAGTTCAAACTTCTGGTCTTGCTTATCATAGTCAGATAGAAAATGATATGTTAAGATTAAACATTGCTACAATCAAAGATGCTGATAGTCATAGATTATACTCTCCATCTCCTAGAATTGTAAAGAGTCTTCCAAGAGGTTATAACTTTGAAGAAAGAGCCTTTGTTGTAGAAACAATTATAGAAAATCATATTAACAATCAAGTTACTTGGCCCGATGGGAAAACTGGTCCTAAGTTGATTGTCAGCGTTTATGCTCCTCAAAAAGATCCTGTTACATATACTTCAGGAAATATAGGTCTGGTAAATCGTCATACACATTACCTTCCACAGAGTGGTTGCTGGAGAAAAATTAGCAGTACTTTTGATTATAATGATTGGGCTGACAGATCTGAACCTTGGTCTAACTTTGACTATTCTACAGCTCAAGATAAGTTTGATCACGAATACTATTCTCATGACATTGATAAAATGTTTATTCAGTATGATTTAGCTTATCCTTCTGGAACTGCATTTGATTCAAGCATTAAGTTCCATTCTATAAATCTTAAACTAGAAGAAGCGCTTGCATCTGGCGATATTGTTAACGCTTCTGGATTTACTTTGTATAGCAGTGGTGATATATCGGTAGCATCTCAACTAGACTTTTTCACTTCAACAATAGATGGCGTATCGTCTGGTATTCCATACTTTAATCTATATAGTAGTGGAAACGTTCCTCCTCAAGAGTCAGGAACAATACAAGCGTTCGTCAATGGAACAAATATACTAAGCACAGCGCCGGGGAGTGGTCATTCTTTAAATCTATTAACTAGAACTCTAGAAGGCACAATTGGTTTTAATTCAGACTTGGCAACCTATGGAAGTCTCTTTGGTCACAATCCTAGTGAGGCTGATTATAATCCAGTAACAACTTTATATGTTGGTGGTAAAACTGCCAAGGATTTAACTGTTAATTTGTTCCCGCTATATATCCAAAGGGAGGCTTTGCCTGAAAACAGTGGAAGCTTAACGCTATTTAGCACAACTGCTGGTAATCGCATAGAAACTCAAGGCTCAAGTGGATTATTATTTATTCATGGAACTCAAGACCTATCGCCTACTTTAAATGTTTCAATGCCTTTGTTTGTTGATTCTCAAGAATCTCCATTCAAGAGCGGAACAATGCCATTATATGTTAGTGGCGTTACAACTTATCCATCAACTAGCGGTCAAGTTAATCTGTTCACAGTTAATTCTCCTTCCGTTATAACTGGTGGAGAAGGGAAGCTTCAAACTATAAATTGGACAAATGACAATACGGGAAGTGGCCTGTTAGTTTCAGAAGAGGGGTATGCCTACCTTGAAGCCAACGATGAGATTAGGGGCGTTGATTTAATATGCTTTGGCAACTGTGTTGATAGTATTGAAAAATGCACAGAGGCAGAAATAGAAGTTCATGGAGAAAAATTTGGAGGCGATTGTGTTGACGGTGGAATACTAAGAGCTAAACGTCTTTATACAAATCTAGCAGCCAGTGGATTTAAAACTGATGTTGGATATAGTGGTAATTTCTATGGTATTAGAAAGTATGTTGGATTAATTCCTAATGCTCCATACCATGTACACATACTTGGTCAAACTGGAAGCGCAGAACGTAAAGGTTTACCAAAATCTCTAAGTTGGGAATATGGTGTTAACGATAGAGTTAATTTCTCTGGTATAAAATTAATAGCAGATGGAATTGCTGGAGCTAGCGGTGTTACTTCGCTATCCACAGACTCTAATCGACATATTGGAGATGAATTTGGCAAAGCAGTTGCTGTAAAGGGAGATTACATGTTGGTTGGCGCTCCTTATCATCACCTTAGTGATGAGTCTGGTCTGGACTTAGGAGAAGCTGGCACTGTGTTCCTTTACAAGAGAGAGCCACAACCAACAGGAACCACTTGGTCTTATGATAAGGCTGGCTGGTCTTTAGACACCAAGCTGCACCTACCTTCAGGGCATAGAAGAGATTATAGCGTCACAACTGTAACTGGAATTAGCACAAATCTTGGTGAGCTACCTTTCAATGTTAAAGAAACACAATGGTATTCTGGTCAAGAAGGAAGACAGCTGGGATACTCTGTTGACATGTCTACTTCTGGAACTAAACCAGTTATTGTAGCTGGCGCACCTAGTGCTAAGTGGACAAGAACTTTTGATGATCCGGCAACTTCTGGTGTTAATGTAGCTATGTTTGTGTTTACTAGAGAACTTGGAGGTTTCCAAGAAAAACAACCAAATCTAAATGATCGCACTGGACTCAAACCCTTTATTACCTATAGAGACATCGTAGACACCGTTACACACAATAATTTGACATTTAAATATTTCTGCAATCCATCTGTAGAGCTAAATGTAAAGGTTATAGTTGTTGAGCCTATATCTTCACTTGATGACCTCCAAGGAGGAGCCTATCCAGATAATCCAATACTTGATCCTGAATCAGAAGGTTTTCTTTATAAATTCCCAGTTCATAATCATCAAAGGGGAGAAAGCAATGCTGAGACAGTAGAGAAAGACGCTGTAATTCTAGAAGAATTAAAACAAATTTTCAATGGTCCTGAAAGTGGCGTTTTCCCTCACGACAACACTTTGGAAAATAGTGGTATCCCTGTCATAGTAGGTATGCTCCTTGATGACAGTGCGTCTATGGGAGAACAAGCTACGTTTGGAAGTGCTGTAGATGAGTTCCAAAAATGGATAGAGGAATACTCAAAAGACAGTGGCGTGGTAGACATATATAATCAACCAAAATCTAGTTATGTAAAACAAGTTTCAGATAGAACTGGTGAAGATTGGATAACTCAATCCAATAAACTATTAGATGAAATATTAAATACTGGAACGTTATTCTCCACAGAAACTTATCAATTATTTGCAAACAATTTAGGAACGTTCAGAACTGATATTGATGCATTTAATATAGCTGCACCTAGTGGTGGATCTGTATTTGTCTTCCAGCAAGAATCAAATGACAACATTACAGAGTGGAATGTAATACAAGAGATTAAATCTCCAACCACTTCTAACTCCCGTGCGCCTGATAGATTTGGACATGCAGTTGTAATTAGTGATGATGCCCAAGTTATTATTGTAGGCTCTCCTTACATTCAAGACGCTATCAAGTTGTATACTTATGACTCTAGTGTTAATCCTGTAAATTATGTTGGTAATTGGATTGATAGAGTAGGACCAGAAAACAAACCTCTTCCGGGGTTGCCTGATGGATATATTTATGAAAAGTATAAGAGGTATCAAGATCTAAAAGCAGAAGTTGGCGTTAATAGTGCTAATCAAATATTATTTGATGAACTACACGCCAGTGGTAAATTTGAGCTGAGAAAAAATGAAAATATAGAACAGTATAAATTAAATAAAACATTTACTTATAATCAGTTCATGCCGGTAGGCGAATGGGATTGGTTGTATTCTAAGTTTGTACCAACATCAAGACTTGGATATAGCGTAGCAGTCAATGAAGATGGTAGCGTTTTTGCTGCTGGCGCACCAACAGATAGTATAATTCATGAAGGATATAATGACTTTAATCTGTGGTGGAGGCCAGCTGCTACAAAGACAAGTCAATGGTTCTCTAGTGTAAATGCTGGTTCTGTAAGGGTGTTTGAGTCTCGTAAATATTATCCTCACAGCGATAAAGTTGTTGAGTTTACTAAGTTTGGTAACTTGCACAGAACACTTAATTTTGAAAATTCTCCAACTCTATTTGATCACTTCTCAGCTGTGTACGATAATGATGGAAAGACGTTTACAAGGCTTGATGAGTCAGAAGTTGATATTCCAAATGATGCTGGACTAGCATTTATTATTAGCCCAGAAATTGATGCACTCAGCGATGAAATATTAGACAATATTCAAGATTGGTTAGGTCTTGGCGATAGACATTTGGTTATAGTTGGTGATGATCCTAAGTTTGAAGGAGATGGAGCATACTCAAGTACAAATATTATTGTTAATGATTTATTATCTAAACTGGGTTCTAGATTGACAATCGTAGAGGCGAGTGGAGACTATGCAGCTTTGATGCAATCCACTAGGATGGATTCTCAACCTTTCTCTGAAAATGACCCCAATGTAATTGCTTCATTTGTACCAGAAAATACAACTTCAGCTATTGGTCAAAGATTAAATCTTTATGGATCTGGTGTTGGTGATATTAAATTTACTTATCCAAACGCCTACGATAGTTATAACTGTGAGGAAAGGGCAGACTCTTTCTTCTTCCAACCAGAGTTAGATTCTATGATAGGAAAAGATCCAGCCTATCAAGACATAAACGATAGATGCAATATACCAATTCAAGATTTAGGCGACATGCGATCACAATGGAAAGATAGTTGTCGTGACGAAAGATTGAATTTGATTATATACCCTAGAAACCTAGCGTTGTATTTTGGAACTGTAACATTAGAGAGCTTTGGGTGTGAAGTATTTACCACATCTGACACATCACTTGCTGGTTATGAGCCTATACCACTATTAGCTGCTGCTGAGTATGTTACAAAGACTAGAGTTTTCCCAGCTATTGCAGATAGTATTATAGAGGAATGGTATATAAGTGGATACGAAGATGATCCATCTGCTGTTACGTTTGCTGATTTAGCAGAAAGCGGCGCAGCTTTTTACTGGTCAACTGTCAAAAATAACTATAATAGTAATAATAATAATCTTCAACCTACATCTAGTGATAGTAGATTTGTTACAGATGATTCAGACTATATCTTAAAGGCTCAAAGCGCAACTGTAAATGAAACGGTGGTTGAGAAGGAAGATATTGCGGACTATACAGCGGTAGCAAGAGAAACTTATGAAGATACAAATTCTAAAGTATATTTAATTGGCACAACAGACACTGAAACTTTATCTTGGTTAAGAACGAAGAGAGATGAAAACTTCCACTTCTATCTGAACCTTGTGCAAGATTCTAGGGTGCATGTTCTCAATGACGGTTGGACAAATAGATCTACATTTGTTGATGGAAGATCAGATTCTTACCTTGGCGCTGTTCTTAATATAAGATCAGAAGACATAATTATGGATCTGAATGCTTTATCTGATTCTAATATAGAATGCATTTGGATTCCAAATACTGATCAAATTATCCCAGATAAAAACTTAGGTTATTTAAAAGATTGGTTATCTAAAGGTGATCGTAAATTATTTATATCATTTGGTAAAACAAGTTCATCTGATAATACAGACATTGCAAACACTAGATTGGCAGCTACGAGTCTATGTGAAAAACTTGGATTAAAGATGAAACCATTGTATTTACCACAAAGAGATAAATACGCTGAAATAACAGATTTCAGATTACGTGCGCCAATTCAATTTGTAATGTATGAAGAGATGATTGATGGGTATGGGCAGCTAGGTTTCTCAAGGGAAGATAGGGCTGGTTTTGTAAATTATTATCTTGGAGAATCAAATTCTGCAAATGTTATTTTCAGCACAGCGATTGATACAAGAGCTGGGGGAATTGGAGTTCTTGTCACTAATGATGAATCTAATAAAATAACTGATGACAAAAATGTAATTTATGGAGTACCGTACTTGAAAACGGGCGTTGCTAAAGTTAACTTCCCCGTTATTGCTGGTTCTGGTTATAGATTGTTCTTTGATTCTCAATCACTTAGCCTTAACGAAAAAGAACCTGTAAGATATAGAATAACTAACTGTAATAGATCTTATGGTGATCATATAAGTAGCGGTTCATTGCTAGAAATTAAAGATGTCAACAATTCTAACAATAACCCTATAAACATACCAAATAGAGACATTGAAAATACTCCTGTGCTAAAAGATTTTGTTGGAGCTACTAATGCATCTATAATGAAAACATTAGAAAATGACGAAGTAGATCCAAACATTCAACAGAGGTATGCCGACATTTTTGTACCTAACACTATAAATAATATAAGTATTTACATAGAAGCTAATAAGGTTGATTATACTGAACGAGAATATGATACTCTACCAGAAGCTACCAACATTGTTGGAATATCTGGAGCTTTACTTGGAAGTAAAATTGGTCAAAAACCAATCTGGTCTATCAGAGAAGTTGTGGTCCCCGGAACTCCAGAAAGAACTGAAACAACTACTTCGTTTAGAGAGATTAGCACTAACAGCCTTAAATACTGCCCAAGTGAAGAATGCACTTCAATATTTGAAGAAAGAGATCCAAAGAACGAAATAGCTGATGGACCTATCGTAGCAGCGCAAGAACTTTATCAACAAAGACCTTTTGATGCTGGAGTTGCTAAGTCAAGAATTACTGTTCTTTCTGATGCTAGCTTGATACAAGGGAAAACAATTGCTAACGAGGAACTTGTTATACATCCATCAGTTATACAGTTCTTACGAAGCTTGTATCCAGAAACAACATTCCCAGATACCAACCAAGGAAGACAGTATAATATTATTTCTAGGATGACAGCGCCGGTTAAAGGTAGCCCACAAAAATTCTTTAACTCTACTGGCAACTCTGGACAAATGATTCGTTTTGCTGGAGATGGTACAACTCCAACGTCTGGTAAAGCGATGACCTTCTTCTCTGACGAAGTTGATCCAACAACTCTCAAAGATGGTGTTCCACTCTCAGTTCTACCAGTAGATGTTGGTAAGGGAGCTACATATCTAACTCACAGAGGTCCACCGGGACTAACAGAAGCTCAAATAAAAATCATAAAGAAGGGTCTAATAGCAGGATTTGATTCTGCACAATATTCATATGGTGGTACTTCTAAATTTAGTGGTGTAATTGATGGCACGATGTATGGAGATGCATACTATGGAAATATGCCTCAACTCATGGCTGATAAGGGTTATGATTATCTAGACTTTGATAAATTACCTTCTGGATATCCGGGCGACTTGTTTGGTTACTCTATTGCATTACGTGGTGAGACCTTGGTTGTTGGTCAACCGTTTGGAGCTTTTGCTGACGAAAGAGCAACTAACCCAGTAACTTGGGCAAGTGTCTCTGGTCAAACACCTCAGTACACACAGGCTTCTGGCACTGTATTAGGTTATGGTGGTGGTGCTGGATCTGCATATATTTACCAGCGGGGAAGCAGAGTTTTGTCAGACTATGGGGTTGAAACACAAAGTAAACCTTGGACTCTTAATCAGAAGTTCCGACCTAGCAGTATTAATGTTGGTCAAGATCTTTGCTTAAATAAAATAGACGAAAGATATATTTCTACGTCTGGTTGGAGTCTTGGTAACAATAATTATACTATTACTGAGTTAGCAGAAAACTCATTTACTACAGACCAGTTTGGATTATCAGTTGATCTTAATAGTGATTTAATTGTAATTGGCGCACCGGGACATGACTTTGGAAACTTTGAAGAAATGCGTTATACTGGACAAAGCGCATTTAACTTTAAAGCGTTTAATGAATCAGTCTCTATTCCAGAGAGAAACATATATGATCTTGGCGAATCTGGTATGCGTTATGAATTTAGAAATAGCGGCATACCTTCTGTACTTAATGCTGGTGCTGTTTATACGTTTGAAAATGCAGTGCTAGATTGGGACGCAAGAACTAAGGGTTGGAAGCAAAATCAAAAACTGGTAGCTAAAGGTCACAATTCTAGAACACAAAGAAGCAATACCGGAGGATCTAGTCCCCTTCCAATCTCTGGATGTGAAAATGATTACTTTGGCGTAGCGGTTTCTGTAGAACAAGATTCTAGGTCAGACAGCAATTACGCCCTAGCCGTTGGTGTTCCAAATCACCAGTATGCCACAAGCGGTAATCACACATCGTTTGATCATGGGTCTGGAGTAAAAGCTGGTGCTGTATATCAGCTAGATGCCATACTTAGAAAACCAGAAGACTCTGTAGCTAATACTGGTATATTTATTCAGTCTAAAGTATACGGAAATTCTGGTATAAATAGAACTGATAATATTGATTATCTATCACTAAACTTCAGTAATAATGGGCAATACGATAAGATACATCGCACCAGTGGTATATTATATACTAATAACGAAGGTGAGCTATTCTTAGAGGCATCTGGAGAAGATCCATCTTCCAGAGGCTTTATAACCCACAGACCGTTTATTAAAGAAATCACAGGCAAATACGTATTTGGCACACCTGTAACTGGTCTTATGAGTCTATTTGCTTCTGGTCAAGGACCATTAGCTAGTGGATCAATGAATCTATTTAACGCTGCCGACTCTGGCGCTATAGTGTATAATAACGTAGGAATGTATACTAGCGCAGTATTGGGTAGTGCTTCTGGAGCCTTTTCTGGTTCTGGCTTAAGTTTGTTTGTTGGTCATTCTGGAGTTTTTAACTCAGGTTTAACACTGATGGCTAGTGGCTCGCCAGCTGCTGTCAACATTTTTAACTCTGGGTTGACGCTAATGGCTAGCGGTGGATCAGCAAGTAATAATAACATGTTTTTGCGCGTTAGAGGGAAATAAATGATAACTGTATATTACAAAAAAGATGGTGGAGGAACAGAAGCGTGTGTTCTAAGACCCACGCCTTTGATATCCATATCACACACACCGCTTAGGAATAAGCTTGGTAAAATGGGTGCTAGTTATAGCATCACCTTGAATGGCACTATTATTGCCCATGAAGGCTCTCCATATTATCTAACCTCTGGATCTGACACTGCAAAGGGTCCAGATGGTGGTCATAATGGTGGTACATTTACACAGGTAGGTTCAAATTTTGACGATAGCAGCGGTGAAGTAAATAGACCAGCTGAAGAGACTGTTCCTGTAAGTAAACGTTTAGATGCCATCTTAACAAAACAAAATGCCATCAGGCAACTATTTGCTAGAGATGGTCAACAGGTAGACATACAGCCAATTAGCGGTGATGGACCTAGAATTACTTGCTATCCTATTGTGGAATCTATTACATTTGAAGAGGGTACATATGTTGATATTTGTAGATTTACTGTTACTTTAAGTGCTACTACATTGTTAGATCAAGCTGGAAAAGTTTTAGATGATGGAGGTATGTTTGAAAGTTATGATAAGACTGAAGCAGAATTAATTACTGAATATGGGGGTTTTGTAGAGGATTTTGGTGATAGTTGGTCAATTGAAGCAGACGAATCATTTGGTCAAATTAGCGAAGGCGTAACTTTACCAAGAGCTTATCGCATCACTAGGAGCATGTCTGCTACTGGTCGTGTTTCTTATGTAGCTGGTAAGAAAAAAGAAGGCTGGTCACAAGCTCAAAAATTCCTTAAAAAATATCTTATACAAAATCAAACATTTGATGGTTTATTTGATTACCCAGACTACGCAGATCCAGACGACACGTTATCAACAGACACTAATATTTTTTCTGCTGGATTCTTAGATCTTAAGGGTTATAAAGGATATAATCATGTAAGAACTGAAAACATTGATCAAGGTACTGGAACGTACTCTATAACTGACACTTGGTTGCTCGCTAAAGAAACAGACGCTGTTGAAAACTATAGCATATCAATACAGACTTCAAATGATAATCCATATGTAGAGGTGAGTATAGATGGTTCGATACGAGGTTTAAGTGAATTGCCAGCTAGTGGGTATGCTGATCCAGCACTGACGGATGCTACGGACGCTACTAAGCAAACAACACATCAACGAGCCAGAGACAAGTATTTATCTCTGTCTAATAATGGTCAGTTTGGTGTGGGCTGTGATTTATATAAAAGAGCAAATAACTTATGTGAACAAACACTAAATTCATCTCCAACTTCTATCAGTATAGGTTCTAACGAATTTGCTGGAGAGATTTCATATAATTTGCAATTTAACAATAGACCGGCTAGTGTTTTTACTGGAGTATTGTCAGAAGTAATTAATGTTAATGATACATACCCCGGAGATATTTATGCGGTACTGCCAGTACTGGGAAGAGAAACTGGCCCAATCCTACAATACACTGGTGGTAGAAGTGAATACAGGAGAGATCTTAGTATAGAAATAATATTAGATCACACAGATATTGGATATGGAGATTCCAGAGCAGATTTAATTTTAAGAAAACCTAGCATAAACGAACCTATTAGAACTGAAATTTTGGAACTTATAAAAACACTTAGTCCATCAGAGGAACCCGGAATTAGGAAATATTTCTTAGAAGCCCCTACAGAAAGTTGGAATCCTAAAACTGGCAGTTATGCTTTAAATTTATCTTGGGTATATGAGTTAGATTCATAATGGCTTATACAGCACTTACTAACGCTAACAAGCAAGTTACAGATCCAAGTGGTATTTTTCCATCTGGTGAGGCTAATTATTTTGACGCAGCTGTACAAGATATCCATACAGGCACAACTGCTCTTACAAATGACAATACGTTTGTAGATCAAACAGATGGTCCATTGCAAACATCTACATTCTTACACCCCGGATTCGCCAACAATGATGACGATAGCACTGTTGCAAACTCATTAGTAAAACCAACGGGTTTAGCATTTAAAGAAATAGTAGACAGTAAAGGTACATCTTATTTATCTAATGCGCAAGACTTTTCACCTCCAGTAGCTTTTACAACTTTAATAAATCCATATATACATTATATGCCTAATCCAAATGGTGGAGCCGGTTTAATAGATTTAACTGCATTTTATTATGGATACAATCCTAGTACTGATTCCAATACATCTTCTTACTTTAGATATGGTCAACCATGAGCGATATAAACTCTATAGAATCTGCGTTACTGAACAACTCTAGTGCCTCTACAAGCACTGGAGCTTTTAAGCAACAAACATTTTTAGGTGCTTCTGTTCTTGATTTTAATGTTAGCGCTGGATTTGGTGAAAGTTCATCTTCATTAAGTGTCAATTTGCTCAGTGACGCACATAATGTTGGTGATGAAACAGGTCAAGGTCTTGGAGATGACGTATACCACAATGGTGTAGCAGACAGTTTTATTCCTCCACCAGTGGGAAGTCCCGTATTTTTTAAGTTTGGCACTGAATACGTAACTATGGACGCTGCGTTTAGAAAAACTTTAGATGATACCTATCCTAATTTTACGACAAGCTCAACTTTTGCCAATAATGCAGGACACTTCCATTTTGTGTTTGGAGGTTTATTACAGGCAATCAATGAGTCTAAGGGTGCTGATGGTAATCCTAGATATTCAGTACAGGTAGTAGACCCTAGAGAAGTATTAAGTAACGTACAATTAATACTAAATAATTATAGTGGGACTACCTTTAATAATAAAAACATGTTTAATTTGTATGGTTTTCTTGAATATAATTTACCTCTTTCTATAGAGCAGGAATACACCACTAAAGACCCACTGAGATCTTTTACTAATATTAATGGTAGGACTAATTATATTGGCACTGATATGTATATGAATAGCGCTTTGTCAATGGGTGATATACTTGCGTTTAATGCTGGAAATATTTTTCCAATGACGGGTACAGGTTTTTCCAGAAGATCAAAACAAGGAATACCATTTTATAGAGTTAATCAAGCTTTGAATGCTCTATTTCAAATGAACAGAGCCTTACCTTCTGCGTATGCCAATGCTGGTTTTGGTGGATATATAAACTTTAGAGGATACAACTACGTCGTTGATTTATCTGGATTGCCTTTAATGGATCAATTTTATTTCATTGATTATGATCAAATTAGTCTTCTTGATTTATGTTTAGAAGTATGCGAAGTAACTAATCATGAAATGTTAATTTCATTACTTCCAATTACAAGTCATCCATCGTGCAGCGTTCTTCACGCTCAAAACAATTCAAATATAGCTAATAATAACATGGAAGGGGTTGTTGCTGGTATTATTAGAATTGATACCATAAATAGATCCGTAGCACAACCAGCAGGATCTATACAAAACTATCTTGATAATTTAGATACTGATGTCACATCTAAAAATTTAGGTATTGAACTTTCTAATGTTAATACTGATAAGTTTGTGGTTGGTGCAAATGAAGTTGAGATGTATTATTTTTCAGGTAATTCTGATAGACTTACATCAGAAACCAGAACTCAATGGTCATTAGAGCATAGCTTCAGTCAACAAATTTTACCATATTATGGGAAACTCCCCGGCAACAGCGACGTTTCAGAAACAGTTAGTATACCAAAGGGTTATGGTTCTTATCAACAGATATTATTAGATTCAAGTAAACTCAACGCTATAGGTGTTGGAAATTTTTATGTTGCGACAGAAATAGAACTAAGAGCTGCTTTAGTTTCTTTTGAAAGATGGAAGGATTTTTTATTGCATTATGAAAACATCTACATGGAAAGCACTGAAATGAATGATGTTGAGGAAGGTATAGCTATAGTAGCACAACCCGACTTTCTTGATGGAGATGTAATCCCCGGCATATCAAATAACTACGCTGTGACAGTTCCAAGATCTGTTTGGCCTACTGATGAGGAAGGTTATGACACTGCTGGACTACCTTTAAGCCCATGTAATCCACCTTATGGATATCCACTATATTGGAAAAGAGCGCAGCAAATTGGATTGCCCACACAGGGCGCTGGTAATATTGGAGCATTAGTTAATAGACTTCTTGAAAACGCCGCTGAGAGCAATATAAATGCACAGCAAATGGCTGTTCTCTCAGACTCTATAGTTTCATCAGCAACAGCTAACGAGTTTAAAAATCCTTTAACAGACACAGCAAAGAACATACTCGACAAAGTAAATCAAGGCACTGCAAAGTTGTCAGAAGAATTTGTAGAAACTTTATCAACAACAATAAGATTCTATAGAAGATCTTATTTTAAAAATCTTTCTAATGCTAAAAAAGTATATGATTTTGTTAGGTCTGTAGCTGATGAATGTTTAGGCAAAAAGTTTTTGGTAAAAATTCCTAGACAGGTCAATGTTTTTTATGATAATATCATTACACAAAACGACGGATTTTTTGTTAAAGGCCCATTTGGATTTAGACCTAATATATTGAATGCTGATCCTAAATATTCATTGGGTGGTACAATTGCTGCTGCACAAATGAAACTCTTTCAAGGAGCAATTCCATTAAGATCTTTTTTAGTAAGAGGCGAAACTCTTGTTGAAAGTGAAGATGGTTTTACTGGCGCATTAGAAGTAGAATTTAATCCGATTAGTAGTAAATATGAATTTAATTATGAACCTGAGCCAAATGGTGGTTTTTATGAGTATGATTTGTTATCTAATTTTAGTTCACATAATCAACCCTTGCATGTGGCTCAAGGTTTAGCTCCTCAAGATCCAACAATTTTTAACAATGGTGATTCAAGAATATCAGCTTATGTCCGTTTTGACAATAGCCAAAACTTATCATTTAGTAATTTTAGCGTTAATGATATTACACAACAGGTGGCTGTAAATGATCATTTTGTTCCTGATTTAAATTACACATTAGACAACCTAACAACTGGAAGACCTAAAGATATACCACCTTTAGACACGGCAAAGCCAAAAGCAATAACGTTTGTTAAAGCAACTTTAGATTCAAAATTTTACATGGCTCCTGCATCACGACTAATTTCCACTAATGTTCATGGTAGACTTGTCAAACAAACGCCAGTTCTTTCTAGGCCAAGACAAGTTTTTGATGAAGAACAATGTAAAAATGTTGACGCTATGAGATACATGAGATTTCAACATGAGCCATTACCACAAACTGATGGATATAAGTCCAACGTGAGAACTTTTGTAGGTGAGGTGGCTTTTGGTCAACAGCAATACGCACCAGATACAGATCATGTTTATGCATTAATAACACTTCCTAATAGAGTTACTCCTACTGTTGACTCTAGGCTTAGGGATGGTCAACTTCAACAATATAACACTGTTCAAGTAAAACATGCTATGGCAGCAGATGTTGTTAAGGGTGTTGATGGTTTCCAAAAGCCAGCAGTAAAAGGAACGCCAACTGCCTTATTGGATTTGTTTACTGGGGATGAGGAGCCAGATGCTAATGTTATGGACATGATTAATCAAGCTAGAGGCGCAGTAAGTTTTGCTTTACCTAATAAAATAGAGTTCACTTCACCATCTCCAGTTTACCCAGATTTAGTGGCACTGCCCTTATCGACTAAAGATAGATGTTATGGACCTTGGTTATCTTCTCAGATAGGAACTACTTCAAACATAGGTGGTAAAGTTGAATACATAAAAGATGAAAATTTAGCCCCTTGGAATTATTCTGGATATGACCTCATGAATAGAGCCGGTGTTGTAAAAGCTCAATTTTCTAATAGTCTTTTATTGCAATCTGAACGTGGCAGTTTTTCCATACCAAATGCGCCTAGCGGTATAGCGTTGGGTAAAGCTTTGCTGAATAATGGCCCATTAGTTTCTAACATAAGTGTCAGTGTTAGTACAGCGGGTGTTACTACTGATTATAAGTTAGAGCTGTACACACCTAGCTTTGGCAAGTTAAAAAAACAAAGATTAGATAACATTTCTAAAATAGCTAGAAATCAACAAAAACTAGAAGATGAGCGTAACGCTTTAATTAGGAAAGGATTTGGTAAAAATCAAATTGGTCAAATTAGTTTTGCTGCACAACAAAATGCTGTTATAAACAATCTTCTAAGACAAACAAACTCTTCGTCTACTAATGCAACTGATTCACAAGCTAATAAAAATCCTCCTGCTACAGACCTTACAATTTCTGTAATAGAACATAGAGACCCTATGGAACTGGAAGTAGGAGAAGGCGCTTTGTTTGGAGCTAACGCAAACAATAATTATTTAAATAAGAGAATCTTAGCCGCATCTAATATCAGCCAAGAGTCAATGTCTGAAGTTTCTGACGTAACTCAAGATGATAGTAATCTAGTAAATAGATTAGTATATAATACCGCATCAAGTAAAGCAAGTGAATCTCATAGTCCTGTTTCTTTAGAGCCGGGACATCCAAACATGCCATCAATTGATGTGACAAATGTTGATGCTATTAACAGACTGAAGACTGAAGAGGATAATATAAAACCTGAAGATATCAGTGATTGGAACAAAGACACCGTAAGGAGGGGAAGTAATGAGCTTATTTAAAGGACAAACGCATAGCGCAAGAAATAGTAATCATCTTTTTGTATGTAATCACCCATTTATGATTGATGCTGGATTAGGATCATTTTCACTTCACTCATTCCGAGAATATCAGAAAAGTCCATTTTTTGCAAGTACAGTTTCGCAAGCAGCCAAAAAATATAAAATAAATGCGTCCAGAATTTTAATTGCGGGTTTGTCCTTTCAACAGTTTTTTGAAAATCTTCAAGAAATCTTAGGGTTTAGTTACAGCGACTGGGGAATAATGTATTTAGATGAATATGACAAAACATCAAAAAAATATAAAGAAGGGGTAACAGTTACACTCGCAGAAATGGAAGAAGCAGCAGATTGGTATGATACATATGTCGCCGGTAGCAACAACGACGATGAAGAGGACGAAAGAAAAAACTTTGATAAATATGTAGATAGATTTTCTTTATCTAGAAAAGGTTATGCAGAATTGAGTCGTGCAGCATCTGAAAGTGCTGTTGGTCTTCGAGGAGAAAAAGGACTTAGAACCATATATATTCGTTTCTATATTAATAAAAAGATTAAACCAGATAGAGTTGTAGCTAATAAAGGAGCGCCTTTTTATACAGATGTTCCTAGAAGACCAACTGGGCCTGCATATGCTGCTAGACGAACTAAAGACTTGGGAACTGGTATGTATCAAGATTTTGACGGTATTCCAGATGCATATGAACCAGACGATGTTGTTGCTGCACCTCTAAAAACTAGTTTTAATCCTGCAATTGGTATGCATGATATTCAAAATCAAATCATTGCTCTTTTATTAGATGATCTAGATCCAGCCAGAGTTAATAATCCCAATTTAAGTTCAACTAATATTGATGGTATATCCTTTGAGGATTTTTATAAAAAAGAAAATCCTTATTATCTTGGTGGGTATACTTCTTGTTTGGCTATACCGCTATCTTCTGAGTATGGCAATCCACACGAATTTGGTCCTAATCAAATTAAGTGTAGTGATGACAAAGTTGAAAAAATTAGAGCTGTGAATAGATCTGCAAGAAGTTTCTCTAAAGGTCAACGAGTTATGTGCCACTACATTGGCAATGAATGGATTGTGACTGAACTTGGAGATCCTGTAGAATCGGAGCCTGTAAAGACAGAAGTTGGTAGATGGTCATTTGCAAAGTTTATCACTAATACTAATACTCATTTCCAACCTGTATTCACTTTGGGTGGAGATCCTAAAGCAAATTTCTTGCCTTACAAGCCATTTGAAATTACACGTATATTAAGATATCAATATTACGAAGACAGAGGTGGGATGAATAAATCGCCACAATCAGAAATAGATGAGATACTAGCAGAAGGTCTTTCACTAGATGCTATAATACATCGTGATATAATTCAAACTAGTATATATGATCAATATAAATTAGCACCACGTAACACTCCAGAAGACACCGGACTTATCTACACTAATAATCAAAAAGACGGTAGCTATGAAATAGATGGATTTACTCCTTTATTTTTTGGACCTGTTTTTGATGATGGTCATAAAGCTAAAATACTACAAGATGGTATTGAAGCAAGACAGAACTACTCAAGGCCAGCTTTCTCTGCTGGACAACAAAATTCTATTCCAGTTGATTCAAAAAAATTTATAGATGGAAAAGATAATAATGGCAGCCTGCCAGCAGAAGTGGCTGTAAATGGCCCTTGGAGTGGTGAATCATCTCCAGTGGACAGTTATGACTGTCTGTGGGATCTTTTCACTAGTGCAGTGCCAATGGAGTCAATCAGCAGAGTAATACAAAACTATAATTATTGGACCGAACCAGACGACCCCGAAGACTTCGCCGTGCCTCCCCATCAATCATTTGCTTGGCCTCCTGCTAATCCTAGTAAAGTAACATTTTACTCATTAACTCCTCAATTTGCATTTGCAGATGATTTGAACGCCACCACAGCGGCACTTGCAGTTAGTCGTAAAGGTAGAGCTTTTAGCACCCAAGCTCAAGAAATAGCCGATGCGCGTAAGGATGGTGGCGGTAATCACACATGCATCAATGGTTTAGGTGACGCATTAGATCGCGGACCTGACAAACCTGATTCAATATGGTCAGGAACTGCAACGCAACTTGCTAATGTTGAAGAGGGTATATATGATCCGACGTTTATTTTTGATGCGCATGGGGGCAAAAAATGGCCTTTGTACGATCATTATTCAAAGAGTAGGATTTCAGAGGCATCATTAGGCTTAAATACTCAAGTTGATTACTTTACTTCTACAGACAGTGATGGTGCAGGCGCTGAAGTGTGTGGAGTAATTACAGCTAGAAACAAAATAAGTAGACCACAAGGTGGTAATTTGAACATCTATGCTGATTTTCATTTTGGTCAAGGTGGCACAAAGATATTTGGAGGCACAAGAGTTGATGGTTTTAATATTTTTAATATGCAAATACAGCAGTCAGCTACCAACCCCTTTGGTATTCAAATTGCAAGATGGGGCGGTAGAGATAATAACATATGGGATTTTGGTTGTACCGCCTTGCACGTTAAAGTTTATGATTGGTGGCCTGAAGACCAAACGCTTTTTATTGCTCCTTACTTTGTTGTTTTGCATTTCAATCCCGGCGACCGAGACCAGATTGTTTTTTCCCAAAGCAAGTATTTCCAAGTAGACCAAGATGGTAATATAGATTTTGGAACGGCATACGTTCATGAGGGAGGAGGAAAATACAAAGATAGTGATGGTAATATTTTAGAGACTGCTGGGTTTGTCATCAAATTCCGAAAGTTCCTATGTCAAGAGCCAGAAACAGATGTAGATATGATTGTACCAACGTCACAAGAGGGGACCGGAAAATCAAACATTGTTGGTAAGAAAGTTGGTGGACCAAATGGGCTAAAACTAATACCAGAACGTTTTAGTCGCGTAGATACAAGTCGCCGTGGGCTTCTGTTAACAGGGAATAATGAATATGAAATAGTTGACGGTGCGACTGTTCAAGTAGATGGGGGTATAGCATTTTACGAACAAAGTAGCGTGGGATTAGATTCTACAACAATGATAATTGAAGATGGTGGATCTGGATTTGAAAATGGCAGATATGAATGTGGCACTAAAGGCGCGGTACTAGAGGTGGTAACAGACGATAACGGCTCAATAACAGGCGCATCAATATTCGCTGAAAATAATACAGACCCTAATCTTACAAGAAA
>VTLG01011001.1_pt1 | contig 48886 bp, 71 predicted proteins | sample 4694571 | NCBI WGS metagenome assembly VTLG01 (sample SAMN12604809, study PRJNA352737) | marine metagenome | biome: ENVO:00000447; feature: ENVO:00000209|ENVO:00000569|ENVO:01000036; material: ENVO:00002151; isolation source: viral sequences binned using virsorter ... | reverse complement strand
TTTAACTGCGCTTTCAAGTTTTCCAACTGCTAATCTATTTGCAGATTTGGATTCTGATTCTTGTGATTTAAGTTCACTTTTGAATTTCTCAACTTCTGTACGTTTTCTAGCTGAGATAGACTCTCTGTGAGCTGTTTGTAAATCACCTTCTAAATTCTTAACTGCTTCTTGAGCTTGTTGTAATTGCCCTTGTAATTGTTGCACAATATCCATCCTTTGCAATACTCCTTCTTTATCGAATATATCAGTTTTCATTAATGCTTCAGTTCTGTCAATAAGTCCTGCTTGATAAGCTTCCATATAAATAGACCATTCACCCCATCTATTTGAAGGCATTGTTGAATTACCAATAATATTTATATCGTATTGTCCAATAGTTAAATCATTCATCATTTCACCAATTGCTTGAGATTTATCATCATAATGATTTACCATATATTCACTCATATCATTATTTGGTTGTACAACTCTAAATACTTTTCTATATGTATAATGTTCTTTTGCTAGATTATATATAACTTGACCCAATCTTCTTAAAGAACCTTCAATATCTCTTAATTTTGATTTACTTCTTCTTTGACCAAAATCTTCAAGCATCATAGTAGCTGAAGATGTTTTTGGTGCTACTTCAGTATTACCTTGCATCATTTCAAATATACCCATATTTAAGTCGATATACTTTTCAATTAATTGTGGCAATTGCATAACTGAATTAGATAATGGTTGGGGAGATGGAAAATGAGGCTCTCCAAATGACGGGTCATATTCAATTGTTGCATTTGGATTTGCCCAATCTCTTTCTAATTCTTCTATATCATCAACACTTCCTTGTGGTATTAATAATTTTAATCCCGAAGATGCTTGTGCATGAGATGTAATTAAAGACATTGTTTTATTTAAAAATCTTTGAAAATCTTTATTTTTTCTAACATCGCTCATTGGATATGGAGTATTTGTCCATATATTTGGAACAGGTACAATTGGATATTTATCAGTATTTAATATCATTTCATATAAAACTATTTGTCCAAGAGTACATGTTAGTTTAATTCTTGTTTGCTGAACTTCTACAATATCAAGCATACCTTGTTGCATAGCTTGTTGTATTTTTTTATCTGCTATAAATATTTGTAAGTTTTCATTATCAAGTATTCTTTCTTCTTGAGTTTCCATATTTAAAACTCTATAATAAGGAACCTTAATTTTTGAAAAATGCTCGATTAATTGGTATTTCTCTGACCCTTCACCTGTATCAAAATCTTTAATATGGTCAGGTGTAAACGAACCTTTTGTTCTTTGATTTAAAGGAGATGGATAAGTTTCATCTTCATGATAGCCTTCAACCTCATCAATAAGCATTTTACCACTTTCCTCATCAACTTCCGCTAATTGAGGGTATAAATCTAATAATTGAAACTTTGTAAATATAGTAGATAGCATCATACCCGTTGCATCATCAAAATACCTACTTCTAGCATTAGGGTCAACAACTACTCTAAATGGGTCAACATATGTAAATTTAACTTCACCTCTACCATAATCAGCTTCTCTATCAACATATGCATAAAAATAACCTAAACCTGTAACAGCATAATCATGTATTACTTGCTTAAATATTTCATTACCATCGGATACATTCCATATATACTCAAGTATTGTTTTCCATACACTAGCCAAATCACTATCAGAGTCTTCTCTTGGCATTGCGGAAAATTTTGGAGGTTTAGATGTTATGATTGCTTTGAATTGCTCAATAGCTGAATATATTCTATCAAGAGGTATATTTGATTGATTTCTTGCTTCAAGTTCATCAGCTTCAGATGCTGAAAAATGATTTCCTAAATAAAAGTCAATATCCTCTCTCGCATGGTCTTCCCAATCTTTTCTAGCGTCTGACCAACGTCTCCAAAGTTCTCTTACTTGTTCTACTCTTTTATCCTTTTCTATCATAACTCGTAATATAATACCTTTTTTTTAATTTATCAATAGCGTGAACCTGTCATCCAATTGTATTTTTTTCTAGGCTTTTCCCATTCATTACTTCTGTTTTTAACTTTTTTTGCTTTTCCAGCTTTTTTATTTCCTTTTGCAAATTGAGTCGAAAGCCAGAATGCATCAATGGTATCATCATGTGTTCCTTTTGGAAAATCAAGTAATTCTCCAATAAATTCATGCATATCTTTCTTTAAATGTACCGCACCAGCTTTAAACATTGGTTGAAGTCCTTCAAATAATCTATCTTTCTTTTTTTGATTACCATATCCTTTAATTCCTTGTTCAATGCCAGGAAGGAATTTACCTTCTCTTTTACTTCTTTTATGTACATAATCTCTTAACATTTCTTGATATGATATTGTTTCAATGTTTATTCTTTTGATTTTTTTATATCGTTCTGCAATTTTAAATATCTGGTCTGCGCAGTCCATTGGTAATACTCTTTGTCTCCAATACTCAATAACATAATAATCATAATCAGCGGTAACGCCAATAACCATAATAACGCTATAATCGTTCCTAGTAGAAAGCGTTGAAGCAGGGTCAACTCCGATGTATATGTTGACATATTCTTTCCTCCCATCATCTAGTGTTAAATACCAAGAATCACATTCTTCATCAAATTTTAAACTACCTTTGTAAAAACTACTAGTTATATCTTCTTCACTAAAGATTTGGTCTTCAGGAGATTTTGCTTGATTCATATATTCTTGATAAAATTTAGCAGGAGTACCAGAATCTATATAAAATTGTTTTCTTTCTTCTAATTTTTTAAGAGGCCAACGTGATGGCCATAGTGGAGTACCATCATCAAGTATAGCTTTATATGTAGTAACATCCCACGAATACTCTTCACCACTCTTCATAGCAGCGTGATGATTTCTAACTAAACCATTTAAAAAAGCATCGTAGTGAACAATCGTACCATTACACCATAAAAATCCACCTTTATCAAAATCAATAGCTGGATATACCGCAGCAGTCACCCAGTTCTTAATATGAAGTCTTGCTTCAGGAGTTTTTGTATTTAACTCTGATTCAAAGTCATCAAGTATAATTCCAGTATATCTTGTGGATAATTGCTTTTTACCCCTCAATCTTTGAGCTGTTCCTTTAGCAATCATCCTACAATTATTTTTCAATACAATTTCGGTTTTAGTCCACTTATCACCTTGCAAATCACCAAAATAGTAATGAATTGCAGGATTTTCGTATATATGGTTTGAAATCCAATTAAGGTTATCTGTTGCTTGGTCTTGTGCCTCGCCAACCCAAGCGATAAATTCTGGGCTTTCTTTTTTCGCAAATAGAAAACGATGTAATACTGCGCATGCAGCTAAGGTTGACTTTGCGTGGTCACGAGGCAATACAAGAGCCAATTGTTGATTTTTCTTATCTAAAAGCTTTTTTCCTACTATGTTATGGAAATCAGGAGTTGCTGAAGCCAAAAAGTCTTGAGGTGAAAATAATTTACCAAATACGATAAGGTCTTTATAAGCCATTTCAAGTACTTTTTCATTTTGAGATATATTGCCATTTAGGTTTAAATTAGCCATTTATTTATTATAATATTGTACATCTTTTGTAAACTTATCAATCATAGTTTCATATTCCTCAGTTCCAGGTTTTGTTCCTGCGTGATGGTGTTGAGCCCAATATTGAGCTAATTCTTCATCAGTATCTATCCCTGCAAAGGAGGAAGGAATATATCCCTTGCCTTTTTTATGAGGCATTTGTAATAAATTGCCTAAAAATAAAGCTTGTTGTTGTTCTGGAGACAAACCACTTACATCATAACCTTTATCTTCAATACCTTCAAGGAAATTAGGAGTATAACCTAGTTGCGATATTAGTCTATTAACAGCAGTATGCGCACCTCTTTGTCTAATAGGTTCTCCCTCTTCTGCCCAATCTACCTCAAATTGGAACAAACCCCTACCTGGGCCTATACCAGACTCAGTTTTATCTGATTGTTGTATAGCATCAGCAATGCCTTTGCTTTCATGAAATGCTATTTTTTCCATATTTTCTATTATTTGGTCTTGGCTAATACCCCAACCATCTTGAGCAGTTCGTAATAAAGAATCTAATATAGACTTAGAATCATTACTTGACATTGGCATATTCCCATTTTGGAAGATTTGTACAATTAACAGCCACAAATGAATCATGATGTAAAGGAAGACTATATACGAAACGAGGTTTTTGGGGATTCGTGAAGTCATCTGTGGCTGTATATTCTATTTCTAATATCATTAAAATTCTACATTACTTACATCGTCAAAAAGACCTTCTAAATATTTTTTAAAAAATGAACCTTCTTTTTGCGTTCCTTTTCTAATATCTTCAAATACATCAGCATCCATACGTTCAAGTTCGTAATTACTTGCTCCGCTAATCTTTCTCATTGCTGGGCTTTGCTCTAATGCTTTTAAAGTCTCATCCTGTGTTCCACTTTTACTTTTTGTTTTAGAAAATATTCTTCTGCCTTGCTTTAAAGGTTTTATAGAGCCTCCAATAAATGGAAGCATTGCAAGTAAAGAAAGGCCAGCTTCCTCACCCTTACCTTGAGCTCCGTATAAAATAGCATTTAATAAATCCGCAGGTTCACCTACCCCTGGCATCATACCAACTCCACTTAATATATTTTGTAACCCCTCAACGCTCCCCATATCTTCAGGCCTATTTACATAGCTATCAATATAATCGTGAGCTTTTGCTCCTGTGTAGTCTGGTTTTTTATTATTCCATGCCATATTCTTTCCTTTTTTACTTATTATGCGTTTCCTGAGCTAAAATTCTCGCCGTAAATATACATAACTTTATTGGAATTATCAAATTCCGATTTACAGTGTGGACATATCCATCCTAATACCTCATGGTCACCAGTAGTGTTGATTATTCCTATTCTTTGGGTAAATTCATCGTTATAATAGAGGTCACCATCACAAACAGGGCATAAATCTTCTTTATTTTCCTTCTTTTTCTTTGTGTGCAAGAAGTTTTGCTTTTTGTCCACCTTGTAAAGCCTCCATTTGTTCATCACTAAATCCTGCCCAAACAGTTAATTGTTCTTGTTTCTTGTCTGTTTCAAACAAACCAGCAATTTTTGATAATGATTCAAGAGAACGAAGTCTATCAGAGTCTCTATCAGAAACGCTTGCAATATCTTTATATTGACCGATAATCCATTCAGGGGTTACACCTTCTTCTTGAAGGATTTTTTTTATTTCTTCCTTAACCATTGTTCTTATTTCCTCTTTTTGTAATAAAGAATTAGTCTTTTTTTTAATATATTTCTCGTCTTTAGCCTTTGGATAGGCTTTTTTATAAGCTTTAAGGGCATTTTCACCCGCAGCTACGTATCTAGCGAATAAAAACTCACGATTATTGAGTTTACGATTGTTTTGTCTATCATAGATTGCTTCATAATTGCCCGAAAAGGCATATATATTCTCAGCAACACCATTATCACCAAGCATTTGATGTGTTTTTTGCTCAACAATGAAAGAACCACAAACAGTCCTAATCAATGTCCTTGGTGTTTTATAACCAGGATGGGATAATCGTGAACGTCTAAGTATTTGGCATATATAATCATCATCAGTGTATATCCATTCGCCCTCAAGTCCATTCCGCCAATCACCAACCACCTTAGCATCAGGACAAAAAACATTGAATTCCTCTATTGATTCATATAAATAGTGCTTTTTTCCTTTGATTTCTTTGAATTCCATGACAAAATATAATAAAAATTATCCAAAAATAAAAATACTTGACTTTCTCATTTATTTGATTATATTTATATTATTATAATAATACTATATAATAATACTATATAATAATAACCTAATAATAAAAGAAAAAAAGTAAAATAAAAAAAGAAAAGTCATGATTTTGTTACAAAACTTGAAAAATAGCATCAGAATGAGTGTGGGTATTATTTTACGCGCATACCCCCCGTTAAAAGTTCGCTATGGGGGTAAAATTAGGTTGAAAGTTGCATTACAATTGTAATTATAATTAAGAATTTAATTTAAATACTTTTAAAGATAAGGGCTAACAATTAATACAAACAACAAAGCCACCTAAAAAGGTGGCTCTAATTGTACTACATTCGGCGAGATACTATTTATTCACACGCATCTATAAACTTATCACGATTAAATAAACAATTATCGCTTTTAAACTCGATAGCCAAGTCATTAATTAAACTTTCCTTAAATAATACTTCATCACCATTAACAAGAGTTTTACGCCCTTTTGAATTATATATTGTATTATCTTTTATAACTTTAGCTATTTTCTTATAGTATTTTCTTGTAAGCATTTAAGCCCCCTTTAATTATTTAAGTTAATATATTTTGCTAGTATTCTTTTTACATCGTCTTTAAAATATTCATTATCTTTTCCAACACCATCTTCACCCACTAAATAATGATATTTATTAACTAATTCAATAACTTTATTAGCACATAAATCAATTAATGAATTTTCTTCCATAATTTTTTTTGCAAGATTATCATTATTATTTTCTACTAATTCTTTTAAATTAGTCAATCCATTACATATTGTTAAAATTTGTTCATCTTTAGTTTTTAACAATGCTTTAATATGTTTTATCTTATTTTCCATACCATTCAATACATCAACTACATCGTCAATATCTTTAATATTCATTTTATGCCCTTTCATCATTTAAATTAATTATTATTATACATATTATTATATATGCGATTAGTATATTTAACATAACTATACTATTTCTATTTTAGGTGTTGCTATAACTAAATAACACGACTTTTTATTTATTACATCTATATTATATATATGCTCGGGATACCTACATAAAAACCCTTCAAGCGCGAATTTATCGGCTATTGGAAAGCGTGATTTAGTTAAATATGTTTTATATGTTTTATTTTGTATTATTTTCATTTTGTGCCGTCCTTTTTAATTAATTGTTATATAGTAATATACTTTTATAATTGTATATAGTTCCATAATAAAAATATTTTTTTTATTGTTTATATTATTTATTATGTTTAATATTAAATACGCTACGGCGTAGCTTTTTGACATAAGATAACTAAAAGATAAAATAAAAGGAGTTTTTTATTATGAAAAACGCAAAACAAGACACAAAATCAGCAACAAATAACAACCTTTTAACAAGAGAAGAGTTAGCGAAAAAAATGGGTTTGAGTGTTCCAACAACAACAACCAAAACCAAAACAACAAAAAATTCTCTTAAACAAGTTATACAAGCTCGTTTAAATGAAGTGATTCATAAAACACTTTGTGATGAATTTTCAGAGTATTATTATGAAATTGGTTCTACAATAGTTCAACATAGAAACCAAAAAACAAGCAAAGTTATAGCAAAAGAAATACAAGGTTATCAATTAGTATTACCAAAAGATAATTGTGCGTTTGGTGAAGAAGGCAAAGTGGAAGAAGGTTTTCAAATAGGAAAACAACAACTATATTTGCAAGGTTTCAACACACAACAAGCAATTTATGTTATCAAGAATGGACAAACAATATTCTTTAAAGATGTAGTTGCAAAAGATAACAAATAAGTAATACCAACAAATAAAAACAAGAAACCCTATTCAATTAATTTTGAGTAGGGTTTTTTGTTATATAGTGGAAATTAATATTGGAGGCAATTATGCAATTAGATTTACAAGTAAATGAAAGTGATTATAAAATCAGAAAAACAACTAACTATGATGGAACAATTAGTATTGTATTAACACCAAAGAAAAGGAATTGCAAAGCTTGTGGAAAGCAATTTCAATCAAATGGTAAGGAAGTATTATTCTGGAAAGGAAAGAACAACGAAGATTTGTTTGGATACTTCTGTAGAAAACACTTTGTAGAAGCAAATGTATTGCTTAAAGATTTAAGAAAATAATTTCAGTAAGATTTTATTGGGGTAGGTTTTACCTTTTTTCCTGCCCCATTGATTTGTAAAGAAAAGGAAAAGGAATTGTGAGAGCCAATAACTTGTTCTCCTGGAACAACAGCATACAAATAAGTCTGGCGGCGAAAGGCAAAGGAATATGTGAGGCTCTCACAGAATTAAAAGAAAAAGAAAAGGAGGCTGTATGAAGCCAACACTACAAGAAAGAATAAATATGCTGTCTGATGATGAGTTAAGAGAAGCATTAAAGAAAAGAGAAAAGTATATAAAAGAAAAACATCCAATAATAGAGTTCAGCAAAGAAATAAGCTACAGAGTTGTTGAGAGTATCGATGATGTGCCTGATGGTGGCAAAGGATATTACTTGCAGTATAAATGGTGGCAAGATGAATGGAATGATGTAACTGATTTAAGTGAAATGAGAATCTACAAATACAATGAACTTGTTGATTTATTAAACAAACATTATCCTGATTATCCAATTGAACACCTTGAAGGGAGGTTTGTGTAATGGTATCAATGAAATGGTTAAGAGAAAAAACAGACAAAGGTAAGGCATTTGAACGCATCAGAGAGTTAGCAGACCTTGAATGGAATGGAATGATAACAATCGTAGAGTTCAGAGATAGAATAAATGATATAATATCAGTAATAAGTAAAAAGGAGAGCAAATGAAAATATCAGAAGTTTATAAAGAATATGTAAGAGATGGAATGAATAAAGACAAAGCAGCAGGAATATGTCTTGGAATAATATCAGGTGGATTGATTGATGCAACTGATGATGAAACATATACGAGAATGAAGCAAGAGTTTATAAATAAACAGGAGGTATAAATGACTGATATGAATATAATAAACAGAAGAATAGAAATATCAGATGAACTGATTGAATATATATTATGCTCTGCATTTGAAGGAGGCATAACATATTGGGCAAACAATATCAGTTGCAAAGATAATAAAGATATGAAAAAGGTTGGTGGCTGGAAACACGAATATCTAACAAAGACAAAGCTGAAAGATGCTGTGATGTACATACACGAGTCAGAAACAGGAGAAAAACATCCAATAACAAAGAAATCAATTATTGACGCATTACAGAAAATGGATGCACCTGAATATAAATATACAAAAGCATTAAACAGACTATTATATGGTGGCTGGGATGCTTCGGATGCAGATATATTGGTACAAACTGCTTGCTTTGGGGAGGTTGTGTATGGATAGAGAGTATTATGAGAGCTTTGAATGGTTCTGGGATAAACAAACAGATAAAAAGGAGAATAAAATGATAGAAGAAATGAAAAAACTGAAAGAAATAATGAACGAACATCTCAGCCATTGGGAATTTGAAGATGAGATGCAGAAGTCTTGGATTGCTAGAAATTACGTTGAGCAGTTTGGAGTTGAAGATATTGAGGCTTTCATAAAATTCTGTAAAAAGAATGATATGGAGAACAAAATAACACCAACACTTGCACACGATATAAATGGAACATTTGATGAAATGTTTCTGCCAAGAACAAGTGGTTATCATAAAAGAACAAAGGAGGCATAATGGCTGAAACAAAAGAAAAAGACTATCAGTTAAGTAGTTTAATCGCTGATGCCTGTGATACATATGATTCAGATGATTATGATGATATGAAGGAAGGCTATGACCAAGATGAAATAATACATGAAATAGCAGATAATGCTGTTCCAATATATTATTGGGATATTGGTCAGTATGCAGCGTGGAATCCTTGGTTAATGCAGGATATACCTGAGACAAATCCAGATGGTAATGCACACGACCAAATACAGGCAAACATATATGAGGCAATCTGTGAAGGATTGTATGAACACGTAGAAGAAAAGGAGACAGAAGATGACAAGTAAAGACATAGACAATTTAGTAAGATGGTCAGTTGATACAGACCTTATGACATTTGCAGAAGAAGCTTATGGAGTAACAGGCACAGCATTTGATGTTGCAAGTGAAGGAGAGTATTTAAGAGGTAAATTTAAACAAATGCAATCAAATTTCATTCAGTGGATTGCAGGTTTAAGTGAGAACAACAGAAAAAGATTAGCAAACAACATAACAAAAGGAGAAACAAATGAGAAGAAGTAAAATAAACCTAAAAACAGCAACACTTGATGAACTTGAAAATGAGTGTGATGAACTTGCAGGAACACCATTTGGACATAATATGATTGGTATAATATGTCGTACAGTTTCAGAAAGATTTGGAAAAGAAGATGCAGATAGATTGTTCAATACATATCAAATATAAAGGAGAACAAAATGGAATACAGCAATAATTTTCCACCAAACGAAACAAGAGTTATGGAAAAACTATGGGACACTGATGTTAATAGAATTTTAAAAGTCATGCTCTCAGATGGAAAATGGTATACAGTAAAAAATAATGATGGAAGTAATTGGTTTCAAATAACTGGATATATTGGAAATAAGCCATACTACTTTAGTTTGCAAACAACTGAAGATTTCATTCACGAAGATGGAAGTGAATGTATGAGATGTTATAGAATATCTGGATTAGTAAATCAAATTAAATTAATAGAAGAGGAATTAAGTTAATCAATGCGTTGGACTGATGATATAGTGATGGAGTTTGTCAAGGTAGCAACCTCAGGCTCTTATGGGAACTACTTTGACTGCCCATCTCTGAAACAAAAACTAAAACGATTTAAAAAACTAAAACATAACAAGGAGATTGAATATGGGAATGGATGTATATGGGAGAAATCCAAAACAGAATAAACCAATAGAAGCGTTTCCAACATATCATAAATATACAATGATGGAAAAATCAGATGAAGGAGATAATATTGATGGCTTTAAACAGAAGTGGAGAGAACTTGATGGTGATGAAACATTAAGAAATCAATATTATACTGAACTAGAAGAATATGAAACTGTAAATGTTGGACATTACTTCAGAAATAATTGTTGGTGGTGGAGACCATTGTGGAATTATTGTCACAATGTTGCACCTGATTTAATTGATGAGAAATTATTTGAAGATGGTCATAGCAATAGTGGTGCAGGGCTTGATGATAAAGGAGCTAAAAAACTTGGACAGCTATTACTTCAAGAAATAAACAACGGCAACACAATAAGATACCAAGCAGAATACCAACAATGGATTGATGACTTACCTGATGATGATTGCATGAGGTGTAACAATAACAATCACGGACACAACAAAAAGAAAGAATGTACAAATTGCGACAAAACAGGCAAAACAAAAAATTGGAACAAGTCATATCCATTTGATATAGATAATGTTAGGGAATTTGCTGAATTTTGCTTACAATCTGGAGGTTTTAGAATATGTTAAAAACAAAAAAGATGATAGAAGACATTAAAAAACTGAATTCTCAAAATATATTTGTATGTCAAGTATGTGGTGATGACCAAATAGAAGAACAAGCTTGGATATCAGTTAATGATACAGCAGTTGTCAATGGTAAAGTGTATCATGAAGTTCTTGATTGTTGCGATGATATGTATTGGTGTCGCCCCTGTAATACAGCTTGTAAACCAATAACATTTGAACAGTATATGGAGAATAAAAATGAGTAAAATAAAAGACTATCAACAGACCTTTCTTGATATAGTTGGAAGACAACTTGGATACGATGAAGACAACTTGCCAGAATTTAGCGATATTGAAATAGTTATGAGCTTCAGAATACCTATATGGGAATATAAAGGTTTAACAAAAAAAGAATATTATAAAGGGGGTGATAAGTGATTGCGTGGATAGGAATAATTGTATTAATTTTACTGATAATAGAGGTCTTTAATCAAAAATAAGGAGATAACAATGAAAAAGATAGTAGTAGGTATTACATTACTTTTATTGTTGGTTGTTGTAGCTTGTAATTCAGGCAGCGAAGAGGCTGTGTCTGAAGAAGCAACAACAGAACAAGTAAACTAACGAGAGAGGAGATAAAATGAGTAACTCAAGTAAAAATATAACTGTACTTTATTGTTTAGCAGTTATGTTTACTATTTGGTGTACTTGGAATTCAGCTAATAATGGCGACCTTGTTAAAAAGGTTTTTCAATATAAAGCTGATGTACATCATTTCGAAAGAGAAGTTGCTAGTCTCATTGATAGACTTGATGCATTTGAGCAACGAGAAATGCTAAAAGAAATCAAAGAGTTGAAAACTGAAACAGAAAGATAATGAGACACTAATATTGGGGAGCCAATAACTGGTCCTGTAAGTCCCGAGAAGACACTTAGCGGGTTTCCTGCGATAACGAAGGCAAAGGAATATGTGAGGCTCTCCAGTATTAATAAAACAGGAGACAAAATTATGGATATTGTAAAGAAATTATTAAGTGAAATGGATGACAAGACCAAAAGTGACATTTATTTGCGTGAAATTGCACTTTTAATGGAACAAATTGATGACCTTAAGGGTAAGATAAGGGTAAAGGAAAATATCATCAAATCTTTTGAATTAGGGCTTGAAGGTAAAAAAGATGAATAGCCGTGAAGATGTGTTAGCTGAAATAAACATGCTGAAAGTTTTAGTATGGAAGCTTTGGGAAGAGGCACATGGAAGTATCAGTAACACAGACTGGAATGACATGAAAAAAGAAGTAATAAAATCAATGAGAAAAGATAAGTAAATATATAAATATATGTTGTTATATATGTTTACATATATTAAATTAACTATATATAAGGAGACTATATTAATGAGCAATGAGACAATAAGTTATCTGATAACAAAAATCAATAAAGATTCTTGGAGAAAATTCAGAGGAACAGCGATATTGAATGGATATAATAATGCAGGAGAATGCTTAAAAGATTTGATTAAAAATTATTCAGAAAAGAAATCAAATGATTAAAAAAGTAAGTCCAATAGATATTGAAGGTATCTACAGAAATTATTTAGATGCTAAACAAGAGGAAAATAGAAAAGAAAGATATGAGGGGAACGAACATTGGTATCATGCATCAGGTGCAGGCTCATGTTCAAGAAAGCTATATTTCGAATCAGTTGAACAAGCTGAAGTAACAAATCCGATTGACCATAAAACAAATCGTTTATTAAGATTAGGTAATATAGTGCATGAAGATATACAAAATTCTCTTACGCAGGCGTATTATAATAATATATATAATAATAATATACATAATAATGTAAAAGAAAAAGAAAATAAAGAAAAAGAAATAGAGTTTTTTACTGAAGGTGAATTAAAGATTAAAGAATTGAATGTTAGAGGTTTTTATGATATAGTCGTAGATGATAGAACCTCTGAACGTAAAGTTTACTTATATGATATTAAGACTTGTGGTGGTTATTCTTGGAAGATGAAGTTTGGTAGAAGTAGACCTCTTAATCCTTCCATACATTACGAACTACAGCTTGGTACGTATGGGTATGCAATAAAAGAAAAGTTCGGACAAATTGATGGTATGTATTTGTATTACTACAATAAAGATAATTCAGATATGAGAGCTGTAGAAGTTCCATTGACGTTTGTATCTAGGGCATATCTATTTTGGAAGAACATTAACGATGAACACAGAATGGGATTACCACCTTTTAGGGTTGGCGTATCGCCTGTACAGAAATGGCAGTGCAACTATTGTCAGTTTAAAAAGTTGTGTAATCCTCCAACATAAGGAGAGTGTATGAGTAAAACAACACAAAACACATTCGAAAAACTCTTCAAAAAAGACGTCAGTAAATACGTTAAGAAGAAAGGTAAATTTAATTACTTATCTTGGTGTTATGCAGTACAAGAGCTTAAAAAAGTTTGTCCTACTGCAAGATGGGGAGTAACAAAAGATGAAGATGGTCAACCATTCTTCAAAACTGAATGTGGGTTCTTTGTTGAGGTATGGGTAGATGTTGATGGAGTGTCTCTATCACAAGTACACCCAGTTCTTGATAATAGGAATCAACCAATAGAGAAACCGAATGCGTTTCACATTAATACAAGTCTGCAAAGGGCTTTAGCTAAATGTATTGCCTTACATGGATTAGGGTTATATATATTTGCTGGTGAAGATTTACCAGAGCCTGATGCGTTAACACCTAAAGAAGAAGAAAATCTTTATGACTTTGCAAAACCTCTTGGAAAGAAGTTTGTAAATGATTTAAAGAATAAAGTCTTTAATATGGAAGTTAATGCTAGTAACTATGAAGACTGTATGAATAAGATAGAAGAAATGTGTCATGAACTAAAATCAGCGAAAGGAGAATAGTATGGCAGAAGTAAACGAGTTGTTTGGAAAAGTAACAGGAGAGCAAAGTTTTTTCAAACCTGGCGAAAAGAAGAGAGTAATTCCTTGCGCTAAAGGTGAATACTTTGGTCACATAATAGAAGTTGAATCAAAAATGCTAGATGTTCAACAAGGTAAATTTAAAGCTAGGCTTTATACTTTTACTGTGGAAGCATCAGAAGAAAACAAAATCAAGGATTTTCAATATGTAAACATCAAAGGTGACTTGGAAGAAACCAAAGGTGATGTTTATGTTGGAAGGAAATTCAGAGGTAAATTGTGGAGATTTTTAGAGCCACAAGATGGAGATACTTTTGAATCAAATTCTAGTGGTAATAAAGCATATTTGAGATTCTGTCAAAATATAGGAGTTGAATGTCCATCAGAAAAAAGAACTATTGATGGTGAAGATGTTGACGTTCAATTATTACCAAATCTCACAACAGATGATATGTTAGGTCAACCTGTTATAGCTTTTGTAGATAAAGGTAAACCATATACAGATAAGAATGGTGTTAAAAAACAATTCTTTGATTGTAAGTTCTGTAAAAAATGGGATGATGGTAAGCGTAAAGATATATCAACTGGAGGAAAGAATGAAATACCATTCTAGGACAAAAGTAAGACCAATGAAGAGCCTTTTAATTAATGTTCTTCATAGCTTGGGTGTGAAACCAGCAAAGCTTGTTGAAATTTTCAATGTGTCAAGAGCAACAATATATAGACATTTGAAAAACAAGTAGTTTAATTGAGGGGTCAGAAATCTCCCACACACAAACATAGGTATAGCAACCTCCATTTCTGGCCCTGCATATTTGGGTGTATATTGTTGTGTTTTTTTATAGGCATTTTATACAGCAGTCGGAATGTACACCCACAGACTTAGGAGTAAAATGAACGGAAAAGGTGATAAACAGAGAGTTAACTGGAGTAAAGATTATGAATCTAGATATGACAAAATCTTTAAAAAGAAAGAGAATAAAATGATATATACTTGTGAGTTATGTGATACTGAAAATAAAGCTAAAAGAAGAAAAGATAATATTTATGTTTGTAATAAATGCAATAAACAATATCCAATAAATAAGGAGAATAATAATGGGTAGAGTAACAGAGTTTATACATTTCATAAACCAGAAAGTCAAACCAACACCAAGAGATATAATGTTTGACTATACGCATATGACTTTAAATGATAAAATTGATAAAATAAGAAAAAGAACAAAAGGAAAGGTGAAAACAAATGGGTAGAGCAATAGATATGGAAAATGATATTGACATGTTAAAAATGCAGGTTAAAAAACTGGAAGATATTGTAAGGGGTATGAGTCATACAATGTCTGAAACAAAACATATCGATATAGTTAAGGAAACAAAACCAAAGGAGTCAGATGAAAAGAAAGAAACCAACAATGAAGGAAATGGTAAAAGTAGTGTCAAGTCTAATAGAGGAGTTAAAAAGAATAAATCATAATATTGCTAATGTTGAGTTTTTAATTGACAGTTACTTTGAGTGGAAAGATGAAAAAGGAGATATAAAAAAATATGTCGAAGATAGAATTAAAAAGCTTAATAAAGACAGAGATAGAAACAGTGTATCTGACAAGTGATGATAAAAAATTTCTTAATGAACACGAAGCAATAATTCACGAAAGTGAGTTGGAAGACAAAAGAAACCAAGATAGGAGATGGAGACAAATGAAAACAGACCTAGCCGAAATTGTATTGAAAGTATTAGAAAAAGAGAGATGGGGTATCTTCTTTAAAAGTGAGCCAATGCAAGTTCTGCCTGTTCAAGATTCAGCTACAACTTTGTATAAAGTAAATGAGGTTAATAAAGACCAATTAGTTGAATCAATTAAAATGCAAATAGAAATACATACGCAAGAAAGGATGAATGAATGTCGAGAGCATCAGGCCAAAAACGAATCACAGACAGACAACGAATCATCGGATGGTATAAGGAAAACGTCCAACGATACAAACAGATGATTGGAGAAGAAACGGAATACGGAACTGTAGTTACAGTTTCATTAATAAAAAACTTGGAAAGAAGAATCGAAGAACTAGAGAAGAAAGAAGGTTTGAATGATATTAGAGGGGGATTGTCTAGAACAAGTTGAAAATCTAGAGCCTTTAAGTATTCAAACAGTAGTAACATCACCTCCATATTGGGGGTTAAGAGATTATGATAAAGAAGACCAATTAGGGCAGGAAAGCACTCCTGAAGCTTTTGTGTCCAAGCTTGTATATTTATTTAACAGAATCAAAGAAAAATTAAAAGATGATGGTACAGTTTGGGTTAATATAGGCGATACATATTTTGGGCCAAAAGGTGGACACTTTGATAGCAGTAATAGTATAACAAAAAGTGATACTGGCTCACAATACAGACAACAAAAGAAAGCACCACCAAAACATAAATATATAAAAACTGGCGACCTTACAGGAATACCTTGGATGTTTGCTTTTCAAATGCAAAAAGATGGATGGTATTTAAAGCAAGATATAATATGGGCAAAGCCAAATCCAATGCCAGAAGCAGTTAATAATAGATGTGTTAAGTCACATGAATATATATTTATGTTTACAAAGAAAAAGCAATACTACTTTGATGCTGATGCATTAAGAACCAACGATGTAAGAAAAAGTGATGTTTGGTTTTTAAAGACAGCATCATTAAAAGAAGCACACTTTGCAGTATTTCCCGAAGAGTTGCCCGCTATATGTATAAAAGCTGGTAGTAAAGAAGGAGATTTGGTTCTTGACCCTTTTATGGGCGCAGGAACAACTGCACTTGTAGCACAAAAACTAGGGCGAAAATGGGTAGGAATTGAACTAAACCCAGAATATATTGAAATAATAAAGCGAAGAACAGCACAACGACAGCTGTTTTAAAAGGGAGATAAGATGGAGACATTACCATATGACGTTGATACAGAAGACGCTATATTAGGTGCTGTGATTACGTTTGATTCAGAGTTTGAAGATGTTTATAAGTATTTCACAAACATTGAAGTCTTGTATCAAAAAAGAGCACAGCTTCTTTGGAAGAAAATAATCAAACTAAAAAGAGAAGGACAAAAGACTGATTTATTAACTATATGTAATTCTCTTACAAAGAAAGAAACAGAAGAAGGTTTAACACAATACTATATCACTAAATGCACTTCAGATGTTGGAGCTAAAGGCACTGCTGAGTTCTATGCAATGCAAGTGTATGAAAAATATTTATTGCGTAAAGTAATTGTTGAATCAGAAAAAGTAAAAGATAAAGCATTATCAAATGAAAAAGATGTTTATGATTCTATTAGTAAAGCACATACTTTATTTGGAGAGCTTTTAAATATAAGACCTTCTAATGTACAAGATATTGAAGATGTGATATCAGACACATTAAATAGTATAAAAAACAAAACATCTAAACTTATAACAACTGGATATAAAAATGTAGATAAGTTCTCTGGAGGGCTAACAAGGGGAGAGATTACAATTATAGGCGGCAGACCAGGTCATGGTAAAACTACAGTTATGATTAATCTTCTTGCAAAAGCTTTAGAACAAGGACATAAGGCGATGTTTTTTAGTAGAGAGCTTCCTAATTCAGAATTACTTAAAAAGATTCTATGTTTAGAGTCTGATAAATTGTCTTATGGGATGGTTAGGCAAAATGTTTTTACTGAAAGCGATTTAAAGAACATGGATGAAGCTATTAAGATAGTAAGAGAAAAGTATTCTAAAGAAAAGTTTTTAATGTTTGATAATATTAAAGATTTCTCATTGGCTGCAAATGAAATAAAGAAATTTAAACCTGATATAATTTTTGATGATTATATACAATTAATTGCTTGTGAAGGTTATACTGATTCAAGAAGATTGCAAATAGAAAAGTTGGTTAATGATTATAAATGGTTAGCAAAAGAAACAGAATCAGTTGTTGTTCTTGCATCTCAATTAAATAGATATGTAGAAAGAAATAATAAAGGAAGAGGTAAAACCTTAGAACCACAACTGTCAGATTTAGCGGAAAGTGGAGCTATTGAACAAGTAGCTGAAAATGTTTTCTTTAGTTACTATGATTATAAGGTAACAGGAGAAAAAGGTAAAAAAGGTAAAAATATAATAACACTTATTGCATCTAAGATAAGATATGGAGATTCAGGTAGTGTTGATTTAGGCTATGATGGAAATAAGTGTAAATTATATAACACAATGGAGGAGATAATAAATAATGAAGAACCATTGCCATTCAGTTAAGTATATAGGAATTGACCCTGGAGTTAGTGGTGGGATAGCGGTTATAGATGAAAAAGGTGAAATAAAAGCATATAAGTGTCCAAGGTCGTCAGATGATATGGCTTTATTGTTTCAAGTATGTATGGGGAACACACCGCCTAATAAAATAAGACTTGTAATGGAACGAGTATGGGCAAGACCAACAAATGCAGTTCGAGCAGCATTTTCATATGGAGTTAATTATGGGCAATGGCTTGGTATATCTGCGACACATGAAGTTAAAATGAATACAGCGTTACCTCTTGAATGGATACAATGGGTTGGTTGTCCAAAAGCTTTAAAGAAAGATGTAAGAAAAAGATGGTTGAAGCAGAAAGCAATAGATTTATATCCATCAATCAAACGAGTAACTCTTGCAACATCTGATGCAATACTTATAACGCATTATGCAAAGGAAGAGTATTTCAATGAATAAAAGAAAAGCAAACGCAAGAAAAAGATTAAAACAACAAGAAGCAGGAGAAAAGAGAAGGTTAATAAAGAAAATATTAAAATTAACAAATAAACCAAATAAAGGGAAAGTATTGCAGTTTAAGTTAAATGTATTAATTGAAAAATACAAATCAAAATATGGAGATATAAATGAGTAAAAAATGTACGTTTAAAAAACTTAACAAAGAAACAGCAAAAAGAGCAAGTATGGCTAGAAAGAAATCGACAGAGGAAAGTAGAGCAAGAACTGAAGCTTTAAGATTAGAGAAAATAAAAAGAGAAAAAGAGTGGAAAAAATGGTGGAATTAGTTGTTAAAACTGATTGACATATATAATAAATTTGGCGATAGTGCATATATAAAAGAAGAAGGGGGTAGATGGATGCCGTTAACAGAGGGATATTGTAAAGGACACGACTTAAAAGTTGAAGAAGATATGTTATTTGGTAAAATTGGGGAAGAATTTACCAGAGATTTATTTGAAGGCAACACAAAAATAGAGATAAAAACAGAAAGAGATATTTGGGAGAAAACTGGAAATATTGCCATAGAAATCAGGTGTAAAGGCAAGCCTTCAGGTCTTTCAACAACCGAATCAAGTGTTTGGATTCATTTATTGTCCGTAAATAAGGTCATAAAGGGCGGATTTTTATTTAAGGTAGATGAACTTAAGGCTAAAATAAAAAAGCTCCATGAAAGCGGTAATTTAAAAATGGTTATGGGTGGGGATGATAATTTAAGTCAAATGGCTTTGTTGCCGATTAAAGAATTGTTTGATTAATAAGGATAAACTGAATTTTTTAATTTCCATTTACTGTTACGTATAATTCTGTAAAAAGCTCTTTCTTTATATTTGAATTCCTTTTCAAGCTTTAATGCAAGTTCTTTATTTTCTTTAGACAGATATTTAAGAAATTCGTTTCTTTTTGAATCAACTCTACCTTTGGATGAATCAGGCATATTTATTGGATGCATATTTCTTATAACAGCATCTATTGATTCTCTTGCTTTTTTTTCTCTTTCACTTTTTGATGTAACGCCTTTATTTTCATAATCATTAACTATAAAATTGAAAGCGTTCCAATATGTACGTGCTATTTCAGCTTCAGATTTACCAAACATAATAGCTGTTTTTAATTTATAATAATATGGTTGTCTTTTAGATACGAAATTACCTTGAGGTGTGTCATATCCCATTTTTTCATTAAATTTTCTTCTTAAAGTTTTAACTCTTTTGTAATTCGTTGGATATGGGTGGTTTATATTATTGAAAATTCTTTCTGCTTGATTTACTATAACTATAGATTGTATAACTAAGTCTTTAGCTGCTTGGTCAGCTCCTTTACCATATTGTAATACTTGGCTTAACTCACCCCAAGCTGTTCTTGCATTTCTTAATATTACAGGTTCCATAATAGGATTAGATAAACCTTTATCATAAGGGCTTATTAATTCACCAAACATGCCAAGAAACTCACCTTTCCATAAATAAGAAATAGCTCTATCTATAGCAGGACTTTCTTCTTCTGGAATTTGCTGACCCATAAACTTATCATACATTGCAAATAAAGCTGCTCCTGTTAATCCATGTCCTATAGTTGCTTTTAATAAAGGAGCTATGTTTCCATTTTTAAGAGGCTTTACATAATTCTTATAACTATCAATGGTAACTGATGTAGCCATTCTTTGGAATAAAGTAAGTGGCTTGATATACTTATTTGACATCCAAAGTGGAAGGTCAGAGACTCCTGTTGCACCAGCACCAGCTTTATGTGATTCAAATCCAACTCTTTGAAGTATCTTCTCATATCTTTTAGAGCCTTCTATGTTCTTACCTTCCATAATAAATTTAATATCAGCATCGCTAAGCTTCCAAGTTTCTTTAAACATTCTCATGACTTCCGCAGGTTTCCCTTGTGGATGAAACATTGATTTCATTCCACGTGCTACGTTTGTAAGTTCAGCAAAATGCATTCTTCCAGCTTCAGCTAAAACTATTCTATTGAAATTTTCAGTTCTTGTCATTAAATTTACATTATCAAACCACCATTTAATTTTAGGAGATTCTTTACGTATAAGTTCTCTTGTACCATATCCAATTTCACCTCTTCTCATTGCCTCTTCAAACATCTTGCCTGTTGGGTCTTTTAAAGTCTTAACTGCAAAGCTTATAGCTCTAACAGTATTACGGGTTCCATAAATAGCAATACTACGAGGTATCTGTATCATTACATTTTTAATTCCAGCCATTGGAGAAGATAAGCCCATAACAGCTGAAATATTTGTTGCTTTTCCTGCATAATCTAAAGCAGGATTCATTAATACATCTTTAGCACTAAAATCTAATCCAAGTTGTCTTCTTATAGTCTCTGCTGCATATGCTCCCATTGTATCACTCTTTGACATTAACTCAAGATTTTTAAGTTTAGCATCTCCACCTAAAGAAAACTTACCTTTAAGGTCAGTGAACTCTGGGAAATGTTTAACAGTAGCAAGATGTTTAGCCATACCATTAACATACGAACCAATAGTTCCATCTAAACTCGTTTCATATGTTCTTATTATTTTCTTTACTCCTTCAACATTAACTTCTATGAATTCTGGTAATTGAGCTCCTCTTTCTTTTAGGAAAGCAGGTTTTACTTTTGCTGGGCCAAATTCCATCATAGATATAAGTTCTTCTGCCATTAAATTTTCAAGAGCTTTTCCTTTTCCTTCCATTAACTCTTTATATTCTAAAGGACTTTTTTCTTTTGTTATACCTAAAGATTTTGCTGCTTTTTGTAAATCTTTTTTTGTTAATTGTTTTATGTTTTGCTGAACAAGTCTTTCTATCTGTGGAGATTCTTTATTAATATGTGTTAAAGCTTCTTTTGTTACTCTTCTTGCAAAATATTCATTTATATATTTTTTATTAAGAGCGTTTTTTATTTGTTGAAATTCTTTATTGCCTTTTGTGTTAAGTGATATTTCTTTAATTAACGACCTCCAATAAAACTTTGAAATACCTTCCCATAATTGTCTTGCTTCATAATATCTTCCAGGTTTTCCATCTCCTCTATTTTTGCTAAAGCTTTCAATAGCTTCTATTGTATTATTTAATTCTTTTGTCCATGGGTTTATTTCTTTTGGATTACTTAATTCATTATTCTTTCTTTTTGTTTCAAAATCTTTATGTAATTTCTTGATATCCTTCAAAGCACCTAAAGCAAGGTCTTTATCAAGCATATGCATATAATTGTCTTTTGTTTTTTTATTAACTATTCTTTCTATAGCTTTAGTAACAATTTCACCTTCACCTTTATAAAAACTTCTTGTTGCATCATGTGACCATAATTTTTCAGCAATAATTTTTCCAGGCTTTCCACCATATTTATATACGATATCACCAGCAGTCATAAAAGCTCTTCCAAACATACCAATGCTTGGTATCTTTTTATTTTCAATAATTGCAAGATTTGCATCAGTAGCTGTATCTGTTAAAGGTTTTATTTCATTGCCTTTCACTATGTAAGATTTATAGCTTTTTATCTGTATATCATTTGCTTTATCTATCGTTGTATTATAAACTTCTTTAAAAAATCTATCTCTTTTTTCTACTGGAACATCATATCGAGTTTCAATTTCATTAACTTTTGCTTGATTTAAAGATGATGTTTTCGATTTGCCTTGTATTGTATTACCAGCTAATATATCTAATCTTTGTTGGTATCTTTCGATTGTTGAAACATCTAATTTTTCCCATTCTTTATTACCTATTATATTTTCACCTAATTCTCTTAATTCTTCTTTTGTATAACCTTCTTCCATTAATTGTTTTTCTACATCTTCAACTTTCTTTCTTGACTTATCTACAAGTTTCTTGCCAACCTTTGTATCTGATTTTTGATATTTAACCTTTAATCTTGATGCCAAAGGCATTACATCAGTTGGTATTTTACCACTCAATACTTTACCGCCAATAATACTTACAAGTTCTTTTTGCATTTTAGCAACATCTCTTTTATTTGTAAGTCCAAAATATTGTTTAAAATGATTCCATGTTCTTGTAACCCAAGATTTCATTCTTCCTACCTTACTTTTAGGAAGCTGTTTTGCTGTATATTTACCAAGAGCTTCAACAAAGGCTTCTTCTCCTTTAAACATTCTAATTCCTTCTTTAACAAGCCTTTTACTAAAGGGGTCTCCCATACTTTTAAGTACATCAACAACATGGTGAGATACTTCATGTGGAAGAGTATCAATCCTTGCTTTATTTTTAGCAATTTTTATAAGATGTCCTTGTATTTGTCCTAATACATATTCACCTCTATGTTTGCCTAAAGTTTCTTTAATAGAAACATATAATTGAGGAAATTTCTTTTTAACCCATTTTACTTGGTCAACAAGTTCTGATGCTTTAACTAAAGATTCAGCTGATTTAGCTTCAGACAATAATTGTCTATCGGTTTTTTTACCTTCTACTGAAAATTCTATTGCTGCATCTACTGCTTTTTTAGTTGGAACAACTTCTCTAATACGAGGGCCAGTTTCTATCATATGGCGAAGCATTGTCTCAACGGTAGCCTTATAAACATATTTTGTTTCTTTTCCAACTTTATATTTTATGATATCTGGAGCTTGGTCTAACTTTTCTAAACCTTTTTTAATCTCATGAGGATAATATCCTGTTTGTCTAATATCTTTATTAAGAGTTCTCATGCTAACTTCTTTACCAGAAACATCAGTATATTTACCTTTTTTAATATCAGCTATATATTGTTCAATAAGTTTTGTAGTATATTTTCTTGGGCCTCCTTGTGCTTCAATAGCCTCAGAATATCTCGCGTCTACTTCTTTACCTGCTTTGTGTCCAATAGAAAACTCATCAATAAGATAATATTCCTTCTCACCTTTTCCGAATTTCTTTAAAGCCCATTGGATTAAAGAATATCTAGCTGCTCTAGCTTCACCTCCTGATGGTTGAACTCTTGGGCCAAGAAACTTTTTTGTTAAAGCATTAGCATCAGTAGTGATTAAAGCTTCTCCAACTATATCTGTATAAAGAAAGTCTTTATGTCCAGGTCTTTCATTTTCCCTTGATTTTATATCTAAAACCTCTAGTTTTTCCGCCAATTCAGTTGTAATAGGCTTTATTTTAACATCTGTTTTAGTTCCTGTTGTTAAAGTATTATTTTTAACATCAATTTTAGTCGGGCTTAATTCAGCTTGCGTACTTGTTAATCCTAATATTTTAGAACCTTTTGCTCTTTTTCTATATAATCCTCCAATATCTGTACCTGTTGTATATTTCATTCCTCCTGCAATTATACCAGGATAATCTGCATTTAATTGAGTTAATGTTTTTATAACATTACTAAGTCCTGATTTGTAGCTCGCAGGGTTTTCATTAACAAAATTTTCAATATCTTTCGATTTTACTTCTAATAATGATTTAGGAGCTTTTTTATTTTTAGCTAAAAATCTAGCAAACTTATCAGCAATTTGTAAATAAGCTTTAGCATCTTCTATTGGAGTTTTCTGCCTTGCTAATTCTCTTGATATGTATTTTAAAATATCTTTACTTTCTGTATATGATAACTCTTGAGCCTTAGTAGCATTTTCAACTACAAAATCTTCACCTTTGGTTTTTTGATGTATTTTATCACCCAATTTACTTTTTTCAATAGTAGCTTCAAATTCTAAAGTCTCTTTAGAAAGCTGTTTTTCATATTTTGTTTTCACAGTGCTTTGTTCAATTTCAGCTATTTTTTCTTGAGCTGAAGTTTCAAATACATCAATATTATCTTTTTCTTTTTTAAATTTATTTAATGCAGTTTTTTCTTGAGGAGCTATAATTTGACTTGGAGTTCTGTCTTTCCTTTTAATTTCAAGTAAAGTATCAGCTCTTTGTTGTATTAATTCAAAATCAGTAGCGTCTTTAATTTCGCCTTTTTCAGTTATTTTGTCTTCCAAGCCTTGCCTTAAATTCTTTCTTTGAGCTTCACTTGCTTTATCCCACGCTTCAGCAAAAGTTTGTTTTGCTTTACTTTTCAATCTATCTAATTCTATTGGCTTATATTGTTTATTCTCACGCTTAACAGCTTCAATATCTTGAACTTTATCATAAATATCTTTTTTCCATTTTTTCTCTAAAAGCCTATATTCTTCTAATTTGCCTTCTCTTGCTTGTGTTATTTCTGGATTATCTTTCTTATAACGCTTGATATTGCTTTTCATAGCTCCATATACTCTTTGTATTTGGCTATGTATATTAAGCATAGACTCAGTGCTTATTTGAAATGTTGGGTCATATTTTACTAATTCTTTACCTACTGTTTCATAACTTCCATCACTTTTTTTCTTTAAAATATCTACTTCAATACCACTTTTATTTTCTGGGTTCATTCTAGCAAGGTCTCTTGTTGCATCATTATAATCTTTTTCCCAATTTTTATAATCTTCTTTTTTAACGCCTTCTCTATCAAGTTGATTTTGTTCAAATTTTTCAACTTCTTTTTTTACCTCTTGTAAAGATTTTTCTTGTTTTACTGTATTTACTGAAGTATCAGAGTTAATATCTTCTTTAACAGATTTGATTGATTGATTTGTTTTTTCAGCTAACTCCGCTTCAGTCTTACCTTCTTTGTTAAAAAATTCTTGTAAAGATTCTTTTCCAGAATCCCAAAGTTTCTTTTGTGCGTAATGTTGTACTTTCAATACGCCCATCATACCAGCGTTAGTACCAAAGGCTCTAAATAAATCTCTCATTGAGTAATCTTCATCCATTACAAGGTTTTTAACCTCTGGGGCGGTAAATACACCAGCTTCAATTAATACTTGGCCTCCTTTACCTGTTCTCCAAAAGCCCGCTTGTTTTGCCTCTTTTGGCGTTAAAGGGCCCTTTTTAGCTTTATTCCATAGTTTTGCATTTTTTATATTAAGACTTGCGCCAACGGCTCCTGCAATACCACCCATAATACCACCATGCATAACACCATGCCCAATACCTTCCCATATATCTTCATCATTAACTGCGGCAGACATACCACCTCTAACACCTTCAAATGTAGCTAAAGTAGAACCTTGTGCAATTCCTTGAGCCGCCTTGGGAGCAAAACTTCTCATTAGAGCTGAATATCCACCCTCTTTTATCATTTCATTTGCAGTTGACTTTGCAAGTATTGTTCTTGCTTGTAATTCTGTAGCGCCATCAGCAATAGCTTTTTTATAAAGAGATTTTTTAGTAGCTTCTTTACCACCTAGTTTTATTAAGTTTTCAGTTGCTGCCGCTCTCATACCACGTCCAGCTAAAGAAGTCATCCCCTTACCTATAACTCCGCCAACAAACATTGTAGCGAAGTCCATTGGCATCATAAAAGACAATACAGAGCTAAATATATCAGATACCATTCCAGGATTATAGCCTTCTAAATTAAATCTTTGTTCGCCATTATACATTTGATAAGCAAGACCTGTAATAGAATTATTGTAAGCGGCTTTTGCCCATTCACTAGAATCATCATTTATACCTAAATCTGTCCAATCGAAAAATGCGTTAACTGTATCAGGATTTACTTTTCTTTCGTATGCTTTTTGACCTCTAGGCTTTATTGTTGTTCTTTGAGTTCCACCAGCTTGTAAGTTTGGAAGGTTTGGGTCGTCTTCTGCTCTTAATTTATTATATAATGAAAAATCGCTTAATGTAGAAAAGTCAGGATTGTCTTGTCTTTTTTTCTGTAGGTATTCAGTAATAGTCATTTATTTTATTTTAGGAAAATTAATATTTTCTTTTGTAATAATTGATTCAATTTGTTGTCCAATGCGATTTGCTTTTGCTGTTGAAGCTCTATCTTTTTTCTCTTGAGCTTTCCAAAAGGCAAAAATTAATGTTTTTAACTGACTTTTCATTTTCGGATTGTAGAAGTCTAAAAAAGCATCCAATGAGCTTCCTTTTGGAAATTCTGTTTTACCACCTTTTAAGAATCCAGCTTCTCTTCCAAGCATAATAGGTAAATTTTCTTTATTAAATACAGCATTTCTTAAATCATCAGTGCTTTGTATTGTTGGATTTTGATATTCTTTTAATTGGTCATCTCTTATAAATATTTGTTTATCTGAACCTTCAGGTTTAAGCCAAACTCCTCCACTTGACCTTGAAACATTTAATTGGTCGTTGTAATCAATCTCAATTAAATTGCCTTTAGTTTTTTTATTTTGCTCAGATGCTTTTTTGTTCTCATTAATAATTTGTTTATCTGTTTTTTCAACAACATCTTCTTCTTTAATTATCTCTTTTTCTTTTTTATCTCCATATATTGTTGGTAAATAACCTGTTGGTTCTTCATATAAATCAGATGACCAAGTTTCTTCTTCCATGCCAGCAAGAAATGAACCTCCATCATTTTTTATATAACTAGCATCCTTAACTTTCAATTCTTTTTTAACATTTTCTAAATTTGGTGTAATTGAATTTATATATTTAACAACCTCAGGGACAGCTTGACTTGGATTTATCATCGCCTCTTTAATATCTTTATTTGAAATATTCCAAACATCACCCGTTAAATTATATATATTGTCTTTTTCGAGTTGAATTCCTGTTGCATTTAAATTAGCTTCATCAGTCATATCTATTGCATTCATTGCAGCAGTTCCGTGTTGCTCATAAATATCACCTTGTTGTTCTAGTAATTGCATCTCAGTTAATAATGCTTTTCTTCTTATATCTTTTATTTCATTATCTCTTGTAATAAATTGTTTAATAGGATTAGAAGATTTTTGTAAGATGGAAGATTTATAAGCATCTCTTTCTTCTGCATCAAATAATCCATCATCTTCTAAAGAATCTATAATAAATCCATAAGCTTCATCTATTTGTGCAAATTCATTTAAATGATAATTGGTTAATCTTCCACTTGCTCCATAGTTTTTTATCATTTTATCTTGATACTCTGCATAACTACCAATTTGTTTTTGAGCCTCATTCTTTAAATATCTTTTATAATCTTCTCTTTTTTTAATATACGCATCAATTCCACCTAAATCTGCAATAGCTTTATCATTATCCAATCTGAATTGAGGATTACTTTCGCCACCTTCATAGTCTTCTGCATTGGGGAGTTCAACAAAATGGTCTTCATATACCATTTCGCCTTTTTCATTAATTTTAGATGTTTTATATGAGAAATTCCTAACGTTATCAGCGTTACTATACTCATCAGCAAAATCATATATTTCTTTTCCAAAACTATATCTTCTTTGGTTATCTACCTCAAATTCATTATTTTGTTTAATCTGCCTATTATACTTATCTTTAAGCATACCATACATGTCAATTTCCTCAGATGACATATTTGATACATTATCATTATAATATTCATTCATTTTATCATAATTATATTGCACATCTTCATTATTAAAAGATGAAACACCCTTAGAAAATTCATCAAACATATAATTTCTAGCTTGTTGACCCCTTTGTCTATTAGCACCTGCTTGTGCTGCAAATAAATCAAGTAATTTATTTAACTGTTCAGCCATTAAAACTCCTTAAAATTTTATTACTATTGGCCTTGAATCCTTAAGGCCGTATCTCTCCATTGATTTATAACATTTTGCACATTTTGAAGCCCTTGAAGCCTTTGTTGGCTTGTTTGTGCGATTACATCAGCCATACCTTTTCCATATACATCTTTAGCTGATTCAGTAAATCTTTGTTGTTGCCCACTTCCAGCAAAACCACCAGCAGCTTGCATACCTTTCCCTCCTCCAATAGTTTCTTGAAGTTGTCCAAGCATTGATTGTCCATGAGCACCTATTTGAGGAGAATAAGTTTTAGCAAGACCAGCGCTCAACATATCTGAAGATAGCCCTTGAAACATATGTGCTGGTATATCTTGCTCAGTTAAATTAAAATAATTTTGTAAAGCTGTCGAGATTCCTTCTGGTTGTATACTACCCAATCCTGTGTATGAGGATGATGTTATACCCATATCAGTTAATTGACTCATTATATCTTGTAATAATGCCATTTTAATTCCTTTTTATTTATAAACCTTGTAATATTTGTAATATATTTGCAATATTTTGACCACCACCTACTTGTTTCCCTAAAATATTTTGAACATTACTTCCGTAATCTCCTCCAAATCCTTTTAAAGCTTCAAACAAACTTCTTCCTTTTGGACTTTTTGCTCCAAGAAGTTTTGAAATTATATCTTCTGATGTACCAAATTGTTCTGCTAATCCACTTACGTCAGCGGTACCTGGAAACCTTGCTACGCCTTCTTGTAATGGGCCTATTGTGGGATTTTGAAATGGCGTTCCTTGAAATCCACCACCAGCAATACCTTTTCCTGCTTTTAACGTTCCCATTACATCTTTAAAACTTGTTCCGAATGCATAATCTCCAATGCCAGCTTGAAGTCCAGTAGCAGCCATGCCAGATAAACTTCCTAATTTATCTGCTCTTGATTGAGCTTGTGATATTAAATCTCCATATCCTGACTCTACTCTTGATAAATAATCTCTTGAACCACCCTCTCCTCTTCCTAAAAATGTTTTACCCCACCTTGGGTCAATACTCATTGCAAGTTCTTTTGCTTGTTTTGCTTGTCCAACATCATGCTTACCACGCCTCTTACCTTCACTTGCTGCAGTTATACCTCCAACAACTGCGCCAGCAATAGGATTAATCATAGAAACAAGCTTTCCAAGAAAGCCAATGCCTTTTTTCCCTTTATATTGTTTGGCTAATGCTTCTTCAGCTCTTCTTTCAGCTTCTTTAACATCCGCCATATACTCATCATACATTTTTGACTTTTGCTTACCAACTTCAACATCTGCCTCTTTACCTTGTTGAATAGCCTTAAGTCTTGATTGCTCTAAATTAGTCAAAGTATTTGCTACTGCATATGGGTTGTATGCCATTATATTAATCCTTTCATTGTAAAATCCAGCTCTTAAATATATTAAATTTTATCGTCATATACAAATATCAAAAGTTTGTTCCAAAGAATATAGAATTATCAGTTGTAGTTGGTGCAAGCGTATAATCAATATAAGGGTCTCTGCTTGTTCCTGCATAAGCTGAATAATATAAACCGCATCTATTATCAGAAAACCCTGTTGGTTCTATATCTCTCAAATCATAATCAGTATTAAGTAAGCATATATAAAGTTTATCATCATCTCTCATATCAGCTAATGCAGTAGAGTTTAAAGCAATATCTTGGTAACCAGTTCCCCAAGTAGATATTTCTGCTGAATATTTAGTAACATTACTTTCATTATCTCCACCACCACTTCCATCTGTTGTTGTATTCCAACCTACTATTGAACCAAAATCTCCTGTTCCTAAAGTTTCAATATCTGAATTAGACTTCACAGCAATCAAATCTCCATTTGTTAAAGACCTGCCATAAATCTTTAATGTTGCTTCAGATACATTGCTTGAAATTCCTGATGTATCGAAGAAAAAGAAAGACCTATAAATACTAAAAATAGTACCACCTCCTCTTGCTGCTGCTGCCCATGCTCCAACACCAAATGCGACATTTTGTATAGTTGAAGATGAATTTGTGCCAGTAGTAGTCGCTCTTGCATTAGACCAACTTGATTGATTAAATCTAGTTATATATCCATCTTGTGAATCAGCATATACAGTAGCCATTATAACTCAACCTTTGGCATATTATATGTATTTGATATAAAATAAGTGTTATTATTAGGTGTTATAGATATATCATCAAAACTAATAGAATCAAAGTTGTGTTCATTTCTTTTGTCTGTGAAATTGTTCCAATAAGTTATCTTTGCTCCAGTTTTAGCTTTACCTAGTGCAAATGTTTTAAAATTGCTCCAATTATCATCACCATAGGTATCAATAAATATACCATCATAAGTAGATAATCCATTTACATTATTCCAATCTCCTTCTATAATAGTAACATTTGACTTACCATTTGCCCACATTTTTAATCTTTCAATAATTTGTGGATGTATTTCAATTATTGTATGTGAGTTAACATTTTGTGCTTGTATATAATCAGAACAAATACCCATGCCAAAACCTATTTCCAATATATCTCCTTTATTATGACATATAAATTCTGCTGATTTTTCCATAATCGGTGATTCCCAATTCATCATAATTTCTTGATTAGATTCTCCTATTATCTTATCATCAAAAAACTCTAATATTTCGTCTTTAAAAGCCATTAGAATTGAAAGTCCAAAGTTGCTACACCATAGGCTATTTCATTATCAGCATCCCAATAAAAAGATAATATATCAACATGGTTTGCATCTGTTGTTAATGTAGGGTCAGAACCCCCTGCCCATACAACTGCTGCTGAACCATCTGCAGCACTTTCATCAAATTCAATAACCTTCCAATTAGTAACAGTCCTACTTCCTGTTCCATCTTGCTTTATTAATAATTGAAAATTACCTGAAACTAAAGGAAAATATAATCTTATATTTGTTATATTACCTGCACCAAATGTTAAATTTTGCTTATTAGAATGTCTAAAATCAACAACAACATTTGTTGCATCATAAGTTGGTTCTAATTGTGTGAATCCTACACAAGAACTTCCAAAACTAACTTCATTTCCATCATCACCTTTTTCTGATAATTGCATTATTGCATCACCACCTACAGATATTCTTAAAACATCATCACTAACTTCATATATAGATGTATGAGTGCCTCCATCAAAATAAATAGGAGTTTCTGCAAGAACAGAAACCTTATCACTTGAACCTCCACCTGCTTCTGTTAATTTTAGTATATTAACACCACCAACATAAAAATCTAATACATCTGCTCCTGACTCTTGTATATAAGTGTTTCCTATAGCTCCACCTGGATTATTAGCGTCAAAATAAAGTTTTTGTGTAGCATCTAACATTAAATCGCTTCCATCTATACCAATATAGGATTCAGGATTAAGATATATGTTGCTAGAAGCAGTTCCTGCATTACCATCATAAGTTCTAAAAGTTGTATCCCCATTCCCATCTATAGCTATTGTTAATTTTGTTTGTTCAAATGCTCCTAATGCAGATGATAATTGAATAAAAGGTGCGTCATCTGTGCTCCAATCAAATCCAACCTTTGAAGTTCCTGAATCATTTTGAAAAAATACTTGGTCACCTGCAACTTCAAAATCAACATCTCCATCAACAACGAAAGTTAAATTTGCTGCAGTACCATCGTCATCTACTGTAGTAAATGTAGTATGTCCATTTGCTTCAACTCCAATATTTAAATAATCTCCAGTATCAGCATCATCCATTATCTTTAGATTAACACCATTTACATCAAAATCAAACACAGTAGTAGTTCCATCATCCATTGTAATGTTGCCACCAGTAGCTGATAAAGATATATCTGCAGTTGCATCAAGTATTATACTTCTAGTTGCATCTATTGTAAGAGTTCCAGCATCAATTAAACTCATGTTCGCAGAAACAGTCCCATAACTTAATTTTAGTAAATTCGTTTGTGCTGATGTTTGCCAATTGTCATCAAAATCTGAATTATGCTTAATCTCAAGAGTTGAACCATCATATAAAAGTGTTGGTTCTGCATCAAGTTTACCAAGTGAAGATGCAACTGTTAAAAGTTCATTTTCAGCAGTACTACTTATACTATCATGAGAATCATTCTCAGAATAATACCAAGTACCATTATTAGCTTCACAATCTTCTTTATTTGTATATTGACCTAAAGAACAATATGCTTGTTTATATTGAATATCATTTATAGCAACATTAAGTTCATTTGCTATTTGTTCGCTTGTTCTATATTTAACAATACCAAAATCGCTTACAAGTATTTTATCTGTTTTGCTTTCTGCGTTTATAAGTTTATTTATTGATAAAGAGTTTGTTTGAAGTTTTGACATTGAAACTTTGTCGTGCTTTCTTAATTCTTCCATTCTATTTGCAACATACCACATACCGCCAGCTTTAGTGCAAAGAAATACCCCTTTATTTAGTATTCTAGCTATTACTATATCGCCATCTTTACCGAAATCATTTGTTGGGAAGGTATTTAATACTCGTGTTCTTGACCCTTTTATATGTAAGGGATTTGCCATTATTTTAAACTTTTAGTTTTATAAACTATTGATATGTCGTTTATTTCGAAATCTTTTGGAACTGCTGTAGCCGATAGTTGTAATTGAAATGAATATATATTATTGACTTCACTTGGAGTAGAAAATATCATTTCAGCTGTTTTCCATATTCCATCTGTTTCATCTAAAGTTGATGAACCATAACATACTGTAGAAGTTCCTTGAAATTTACTTTTTGAATCAGAAAAAGCGATACCATTTCCAGAACTAGTATCAAAATCATTACTGCTATTAATAGAACCTTTTATAGCAACGCCTGAATCTGTTCCGTCTGTTTTAACTTTATATGTTATGTATACTTTATATAATTTCTTTCTAACAGAAACGTCTCCAAAAGTAAAATCTTTTGTTGTAAAATAGAATAATTTAGCTTCACCATTGTCATATGATGCATTGTTCCATTTTTTTATTAAACTTGTTGCCGTTGTGTCGCTGCTTTTATATCTATAAAATAATAAATCTCCATCTTTATCTGTTATCATATTTGAAATAGCACCTGTTGAAGATTGAGCATTATCTCCACTAAAAGTTCTAGCTAAAAGTGACCAAGACTTTGTTGGGAAATGATATGAAGCTCCATCTGGGATACTAGTTCCAGTAAAATCATCTGCTTCCCATTTTACAATAATAGTGTCTCTATTGTCAATATATCCGACAATAGGAATTCCATCATAAGTAGTGTCACTTGCAAGCCAATAGTTATAAGTAATTGTTGTATAATCCGATGTTTCTGGTATAATATTATCAATTAAATTTGTCATACTTTTACCATCATATAAATGACATCCTCTTCTATTTGCCCATACAATTCCATGAGGAGTTGTTGCTACTTGGCATTGTTGATTTACTCCTACATTACTAAATGTATCTTCTAAAAACTCATAATCTCCAGAAGTATTTATAACAAATACTTTTCGTTTCTTAAATTGAAGTATTTTATCTTTATAATAAGCAAGTGCTGTAATTTCATCACCATCATTTATTGCAACATCAATAAAATTTGATGCTGGTAATATATTATATTTCCCAATAGGAGATTTTAACATCCTATCTCCATGCACTTTTCCACCTTGCTTAATATTTCCAACATATAATCTATTATTTGCAACAACAGAAGTTTTATATCTAGCTGTCATAGAATCTTGTGAAGATGCATCTTTTTGAGAAACCATTGTTTCTGATTCATAACTAATAACTTCGTTGAAATTCTTCATATGTTCTCTTTGCATATACCATGAGGTTAATTGATTAGAAGCATCATATGCTCCATCAACAGATTTATTTGATGTTGTTGAATAAAGTTTTAAATTTAAATGGTCAACATATAATTGCAAGTAAAATATATCAGATTCAGAATCTCTCATATAAATCTTTGTTTTTGTTATAAATCTATCATTCAATACACTATTTCTTAATCTAACAGTTACTGAAGGGCAATGTCCTGCTTCTATATTATCTTGGCCTTCTCCTGCTATTTCATAGTCTGATTCTTGCAAATATGATTCTTCTCCAAATTTATTCACAGTAGTCAAAGCTACTTTAAATGACCTTGCTGCCCATCCTGATGCATCTGATTCAGCTGGAGCATCAAAAACAAATTGTGTTTGACATTGTCCAGAAGAATACTCAAAAGCTGGATTATCAACACCATCAGTATAGAAGGTTAAATCAATATTATTTATTTTAAATCTAGAATATAAAGAAGATTTTTTAGAGTCAATCGCCGTATGGTTATCTTTCATATCTGTAACACTAGAAAGAGACTCATGGTAATTACTATGGTTTCCATAAATACCGCCGCCACCAGAACCAATAGAAAAAGTTTTATACAATGCTGTTATATAATGATTTCCCGCATTGAGATTCCATACGTTTTGACCTTGATAATACTCTTGAATTTCTATTAATATATTGTCATATTTTTTAATTCCTGCATCTGATTTTGGTAAAATTACTTCACAATTCATATTTGCATCCACTTTCCAAAACCAACCCCATGTACCATCTGCGCCATCAGTACTTATAGAATTTAAATTTCCATTTGCGTCTATTTCACTTACACTCATGTCAGTATGATGGCCAGTTCCATTATGACCAAAAGTATATGTACCTAAAGTTGAATCTGGATAATAGCATAATGTTTTTTGAAAAATACTAGAATTTGAATCAAATGTTAAAAACTCTCCATTCTCTAATTTTGTTGTAGCTTGCGAGGCATCTATATCAGAAGATAATTTTCCTATTTTAACTATAAAAACAGGAAGTTTCATCGCTGAATATGAATGCATTTTTGTAGCCATATGAGTCCAATTAAAATTTAATTTCAATGAGTGAATTGATTTAAGAGTATCTGATGTTATTTGATTTGGAGCATATTGTGGTATATCCTCATTGTCTCCTTGTACAACAAACTGAATAGGCCATCGTGGGCCTTCATTACCACTTCCACCTGTATTATTATCTATATAAACTCGACCAGAATCGAGTCCACCAACAGATTGAGGCGATAAAGACCATCCTCTATTTGAAAGAATTCCTGCATATGCTATATTTTTTAATTGATAGGTTCCTCCTGGGTCTCCAGAGCCATCATCAATGTTTTCTCGAAACCATGAAGAGGTTGTATCCCATAAATATCTTTCAGATTTATCAAATGACGAACCGCTTGAAAATAGTAAAGAAGGCTTTTCCCATGTAGGACCATGTTCAGGGTTTCCTGTGACGCGTGGCTCACCACTATCATTTTCTGTTGTTTGATACCTATGCCCAAAATGTCTTATAACAAGCCCTGTGTATTTTCCTTTTAAATTTCCACCTGACCCACTTATAAAAGGGTCTCCTCCAGTTGTATCATTATATGTTCCAAAACAATCTAAAGGCCATCCACCAGCAAGATGCGAAGAGGTATTTGTGTCATCGTCAGAAGCATTATTATATGCTATAGTATCGGTAGAATCCCAAAATTTATCTTTATAATATTCATTTAAATAGGGTATTAAATTAAGTTCTGTTGTAGATATACCCTCCGCTGCTAAATGAGTAACATCAAGAGAGGGAGGTGAAGAGAAGGATGAGTCTCTCGTAATCCATCCCATTGAATGATTTGTTCCTGATATAATTCTTTCATCATAGTACATTAATTTATTGCTATTACTTGTAGCGAAATTAGCATCAGATATTTTTAACATTCCATTAACATAAGTATAAACAGGTCTTACTTCTGAGTTTGGCCATCTTATAATATCTGTAATCCAAGTGCCATGTAATGCTGAATATATACTTATATCTGTATAATTATTTGAATTATTTGCTAACAAAGTTAGTGTATCTGTAGCTCCAGTAGATAAACCATAGTCTTCTGAACTTAAAAATGACGAAGAAAGTCTTATATTCTTAAAATAAACTTCTTGATTATTTACATTTCCTAAATCATTATCATCAACAAAACTATATTGCCCTGCATGTAGTTGCAATTTCCAATCAGAAGCTTTACTATAATCTTCTGGAACTGTAAATTTCATATAATATGTTGTCCAATTTATTACACTTTCACCAAAAGGATTGCCACTGCTATTTTCATAAGATAATGACAATAAATCATTGTGAGCTTTCCTTACAGTAACTCCATGAATATGGACAAAATCATTAGTTGCAAGGAGGCCAAAATATATACGTACTTTTATTTTATCATAATTAGTACCTGAGGCTGTTCCACTTGAAGCGCTTTTATTTTTAGGTGTTTTAAAAGTTATATAATTAAAGTTATTTACTATATCTCCTCCTTGAATTGAAGGAAATGAATTTGGATATTGAAAATTTGAAAATACTGTATCAGCGGTAGCGCCATAAGTACTTCCAATACTTCTTGTAGGTGGAAGATTTGTCCAATTTGCAATAAATTGACTATTTGTTGTATCGTAAATTGCATATTTTACACCACTTCTTCCATCATATAAAAAATTTAAATTATAATTTGTTAAGTCATCAAGTTCCATTTCATCACTATAAATATAAGGAGTTAAAGATGAATTAAATGTTCTCATAGTTAAAGTTCCAGTATGGCCATGATAACCGGAATCCGTACTATGAGTTTGTATCCCCTCATTTAAATCAGAAGAAGTTTTAGTCCAATTAGAAGTGACAACAAAATCTCCATCATCTACGCAATTTCTAAAAGCATCAAGTATATAGCCGTCTTGGTCTGTTTTTGAAATCCAAGTATTATTTGCATACAAAGATAATCCTGTATGATTTATGCCATTTGTCGAAACTGTAAAAGTTAAATTATCTCCAGTTCCATCAGGTGGAGCAAAAGTGATAGTATCCCCAACAGCATATCCAAATCCTTTATTTTCTGATATTCTTATTGTTAAATTTGAAGTTGAAACTGCTGAATTTATAGTTAAAGATAAACCTTGACCATACCCAGAGGTAGATGTTTGAGGTACATCTGTCCAATGTTTGTTTGCAGTCCAATTTACACTTAAACCACTTGTAATAGAAAGAGTAGTTGTTGATGTAAAATCACTACCTCCATAAGTTAATTTATGTACACACCCACTTGTATCAGATACAGTTTCTGAGTATAACCTTACCCAAGGAGGTTGGTCTCCATAGCCTGCGTTAGCTCCAGTAGATTCATCATTATATGTTGTTGCTCCATCTGCTGCTACATTATACCATTTATATTTTGCTGCACAGTCAAATGTTAAATTATATTCAAGCCCAGGAATTAAAGTTAAATTTGGAACATATTCTATATATCCTAGATTCGAAGATTGATTATCGGTAATTCCTGTCGCCTTAGTGTATATATGATAATTATCTTCATAATTACCTTCAGAAGAAAGAGTTTCATAAATATTAGTTCCATCAGTTATAAAATCTTCATTTGCAGTTGGAGTTCCACTTACATCACCTTTCCAATTTGCTCCATCTGGCTTCCATCTATATATTATATATTTAGATGTATTATCTGTAGTTGTATCCCAAGCAGTATCTATATCTATTTGCGCTGAAGCACCCGATGCTGTATCATCTATAGTTCTTGTTTGGCCTGCACCTGCCCCAGAATATATAAAAATAGTCATATCGTTAAATTCATCAAGAGTCGCCGAATATCCTGCTTCTAAATTAATAGTAGTGCCACTAGAACCTTGGGATGCAGTTCCTGATTTTATTCCAGTACTAAAATTTCCATCTATATATGAAAAAGGTTTATCAACGCTAATCTGAAATAAACCATATCCTTTTTGAAAATTCTCACTTGAATGATATTCGGTTGTTATATAGTCTTGAGCCATACCAGCAACGCGAATTACTCCAGCTTTATCTACAATAGCGTTCCAATTTTGCGCAAATTGATTATCCTCAATATCCTTTGCATCAGAATATGCATTTAATCCTGCGGAAAAATCAGTTACTTGTAAAACTTGTTTTGGCATTATTTTCCTTTAATTTTATCAACGATAGGTTTTAATACCATATCCCATACTAAGTCATCTTTTTTTGATGGTGATAGTTTGATTGCTTTCTCTACAACATATAAAGCTAATAAAACCCATTCCCAATTTGATGTTAAAAATGATAGCATATTATTCTCCTTTGTTTAATTAAAATCTTGCTTTTTTACCAAATCTATCTTTAATACTTTTTACCTCAGCAACATCCTTTTCAATCTCTTCAATGACTTTACCATATTTATTTACTTTTTTTTGAAGAACTTCCATTTGCTTATCGAGGTCGTTTGGTTTCTCAACATAATCCAATACTTTATTAAGTTTAAATTGTTTTAAAACTTGTTTCATTACTAAGTCTAATACTTTTTTTACTAATATACCTTGTAGCATTTATCCCCTCTATTCTTAAACATCGTCTAATATAGCAGCAACAATACATTGAATGCTTGCATCACCTGCATCTGCGGCATTTGGGCCACCATTATTTGCATTCAAATTGCCAACAGTTGTATTTGTCAATTTTGCAAACCATGATTCTCCTGGCCCTACTTCAATTACATTTGCATAATCATGGGCGGCAGTTCCACCATCAATAGCTAGATATAAACTATCTGTTGCATCACTATTCTTTATAAATATAAATTTAACTTTATCTGATGTGCTTACAGTAGCAGTATTACTTCCAGTTGCAATTCCAGCATTATTAGACATATATGCGCCTTTAATTAAATTTTCATCTCCTGTATTGTGAGGAACATTAATTATACTATAAAACCATTTATCATTATTATCAGCTGGAGTATAAGAAAATGTTAAATCTTTTAAAGTTGTTTGTATTTCCTCAGGCAATAAAACTGCCTTAATTGTCATTGTAGCTGCATCAGCCATGTCTTACTCCTTATTTAAAAAATTTATCACCATAAATTACTAATATACCACTTATAAACACAAACCAGAATCCAAGCAAGAATGCAGTATATGGCTCCAATTAGAATCTCCAATTCACACCTGTGCTTATATCATATTCTTCTCGACCATAGTAATTTAATTTAGAACCCTCAATAAATACCCCAATATGATTTCCAAGCTTTGCTCCAACCAGAACGCCAATATCATATTGCTCTTCATCACCACTATAAGATTTATCTGTCAAACCAACAGAGTGTGGAAATGAATTGACCCAGATATGGGAATAAAAAGCTTCATTCCCAAGATAAAAATCTAAACCTATTACAATGCTTGCTTCTGCTTGCCATTCTTTTTCTTTATTATCCTCATTATACCTTTTAATAATATTCGGCATATGATATTCATAAAATTCTGAATCTGAGTATGCTACAGCGTTAGAATCGGGGTCTTCCCAATAATAATCAGCATCCTCATAATAATATATCCAATAACCCTCTTCTGTGATAGGGTCGGTTTCAATCCATACATAATAATTATCTATTTCACCATTTTCATTTAAATCATGTAATGGTACTAAATAATCTGTATATCCATATTCATAAGCAAGTTCCCACCAAGGATTTTCATAATCGTTATATGCAGGATGACCATATATAGGATGACCCATAACATTTCCACCAAGTGAAACTATTACTGGGCCTAAAGATAATTTATACCTTAAATCTAAAGATGTAAATTCTAAATCTCTACTTTCTTTATTTAAATACTTAACTTTTGTTATAAAGTGTTTATTTGACCATTTAAGCCAATATTCTTGGTCAAAGAACTCGTGACCTCTATTTCTTACAGAACTTGCTGAAAAAAGGTATTCTAAGCCCTCTACAGCACCAAATAATGCCTTATCACTAAGCGCCTCTTCATCCCCATTGTAAAACTTACTACCTTTTTGATAGGGGAATAATGCAATTTTTCTTATTCCTATATTATATTTATAATCATCTTCAAGCTCTATGTCGCCTTTTACATAGGGCGTACCCATAGAAACAGAGCCATAAATAGTCGCATTACTAAATATACCACCAAGCAATAAACTGCAAGATGCAACCACATATACAAGATAATTTTTAAATCTTCCATAATTCATTACTAAAATCTACTCCCTCCAGAGTTACGTTTTTCAAGTTTAGTTAATCTTTCTTCAAATGCATCTATTTTATCTGATAATGCATTTATTGAATCTTCAATTCCTGATAAATCAACTTTAGGTATATCTATTTTTTTATTCTTTAATTTTTCTAATTCATTCTTGATATAAGTTAAATCAGCAGCTAAAGGAGATAATGTACTAGCTAATTGCTTTATTTCTGTAAATGTAGTTTTAAATTCTTCAAGTTGATATGTAATCAATTTTAAATCTCCCATTGATTTTATATCTTCTATTTCACTAACAACCATTTGATGTTCTAATCTATTTGGACTATTGTTTGATTTAAGCTCATTCAATTGTCCTGTTATACTAAAATATACACCACAAGCAGATACAAGTATTGCGCCCATTGTGGCAATGAACTTGAGGTCAAATGTAAATTTAGACCCTTCTCCGATTTCTGTAGGCATAATTTTTTTCTCCTCTTTCTTTTCTTTTATAGTTTCTCTAACTTCTACTGATTGTTCATTTAAAGCTTCTGCTACCTCATCGACAGTAACATGCTCCATTTCAATTAATATTTTACCAAGTGGTACTGACCTACTATAATTAATAGCTTCTTGAGCTTGTTTGCTTAAAGCTGAGCGAAGCTGTTTCTTATTAATATAGCCTTTAAGTAATAATAAGTCACCTATTTTCATTTTACGTCGATGCTGCTATTACTTCTAATTTAACCTCATTAGCACTAGGGTCAATCAAGATACTTTCTAAATCATGTAAGGTTGTTTGAACACTAGCATCTGCGTCGTAAGCTGCTATAGAATCATGCGGAGTTCCCATAACAAAACTTTCTCCTGCCGCAAGTAATATTGTAGCCGTTTCATTAGCTGCGCTAGCTCCACTCCCACTTTCAGTTACATCAATTTGTAAATTAACATTTACTGAATTTGAAGAATCAAGATTAGTAACTCTAATATACTTAACATTTTGAACATCCATTGAAGAATCAGTAACATCAACAGTTACTCCTGTTCTTAATATTGTAGTATCTACGTTTGCTGGACATGTGACAATTCTTTTATAAATATTATTAATGCCAGAAACTGAAAATGAATTTGTACCACCAAACTCTTGACCATTTAATGTTATTGATTCTGTGTGCGTTACACTTAATGTCGCCATTTATTTTCTCCTATTTATTGCCATCTATGAGCTCACCCCATAGTGACGTTATTCCTTTTATTATTTCTACAACTTCTACTTTATAATTTCCATTGCTATAGAAATCGATAATTGCAAAAGCATGATTCCAATTAGTAAGATTCCCTCTTAACCAATCTTCATCTTTTTCAATATCTTTCAAACAACCCATACTCCAAGCGCTCATAGTTCCACCTACTCCTGTATCTGTATATCTTTGTAAATCATGAGTATGACCATACATAATACTTTCTTTATAAGAATTTAAATGCGCTTTAGCATGATGCATTCCAGTTTTATGACCATGAGTAAAATTAAGTTTACCTATTTTTAAAAGCTTTCTTCTAAAATAAGGATGATATTTATACCCACGTTCTTTTATCCTTAATGCATTTTCAGTCTTATAGTGACTTAAATAGGGGTATCTAGTTACAAAATTATCTAACCATACTTCATGATTTCCTTGAACAAAATGTCTTACTTTACAATTAACTTCATCTAACGCTTCATCAATTATATCCATACCTTTATTAACATTTTTTACATCTTTATCTAATAATGGAATTAAATCTTCCATAGGTTTTTTATTTCTACCCTTCCAATAATGATTGCTAAAATGCTCCCATTCTCCAGTGTCACCTAAGTCTATATATATACTAGGTTTTACTATTTTGATTGCCTTACAAACAATATTAATTGCTTTTTTATCATGCAATGGAAAATGTTTATCTGGAGTAACAATAGCTCTATTGACTATCTCCATTTTTCTCTTGGCCATGTATACCTCTATTTATTTCAAAAAACTATTTACTATCTTTTTTATCTTCGAGAACTTTATTTAAAGCTTCTATAGAACCAATAGCTTTAATGTATATTTCTTTTGCTTGTTCTCTTTGACTTTCGTAAAACTTTATTTCCTCTTCCAACTTCTTTTTCAAGTCGCTCATTTATTCCCCTTATTTATAACCTTGGTACGCTTAAACTCCTTACCCCACTTTTTCTTGAAGGATATTGTTTCATCATTTTTTCATACATCGCTCTAAAATATTGTGATTTTTGCAAATCTCCAGCATCTTCAAATAATCTTGCTTTTATATAACATACAATAGAAGGATGTAAACCTGAATCTAATTTTAAATCATCATACATATCATCATCAACGCTTTTAGCTTCTGGATATTTAGCGTGATAATGTATCTTTAAACCATTCGATATAGTTGAATCACTATAAGTATCATACTCACCAGCATTAAAACCTTCATCATCGTCTGTTGATGTTATTTTATTTACAATGCCTAAGCGTGTATCGTCATTATACCAAGCAAAATAATCATTAGGATAACTTCTTTTATTAGTAGCCATTAATAATCATCTCCTTTTAATAATTTGTGTGAATTTGCCAATCTTGGTATCATAACATATCTATTGTTTGTATCTTTTATTTCAACTCTAGTAATATCAATCATATCATCACTTATATTATACCATCTCTTATCTTCTTCTAAATGCATAGTTTTTTCTTCTAATAAATGTTGCTTTGTTGAACCAATATCAAGCAATGCATCATTAATTAATTGAAGCATATAACCTTCTGATTGTCTTCCAAAAATATGTTCTATTTGTTCTATTACTCTTTTTACTTTCATTATCCAGCCTTTTGTTGTTGCGGTATAATATTACCAGTTTTTAAACCCATTACAGCTTCTTGATATTGACTTTTTAAAGTTGAAAGAATTGGAATATATAATTCTGCATCTTCTTCAAAATTTAATTTATATTCTACCGCAGTTATCGCAGCTCTAAGAACCACTAAATGCTCAGCTTCATCTGGGAAATTATCAATTGCGCTATGAGAGTGGTCAACAGTTGGATAATCAACAGAATATGCTTTTGCTAAAGAAGAAGATGACGCTGGAAGAACTTTTATTTTTACAGCATTTGTATCGGTTTGTGGCTCATAATAAAATACTGGGTCTGTTTCAACGGCGTATTCTAAGCTATCTTCATCTGCCGCCTTATGTGATAAAGTATATGGAATTTCTCTACAATCATAAACTTCTCCAATATTAAAATCTGTTGTCTTTGCTCTAATAACACTTATAACCTTTTCTTCATGAACTTCTCCTGTTGTTGGAGCAAAAGCAGTTCCTTCCTTAGCACATCTTTGAAGCATTTGAAGTGGTAGTAAGTTTATTACCTCTTTTGCTGCGTCACTAAGCCATCTAACAGAAAGAGTAGTATAATCTTCACCCTCTTCACTTGCACTATCTAAATTAGCATCAAAACCTGTTAAGGCATTTATTTGTGCTCCAAAATCCCAAGCCATTATCTAGCATTCCTTTCCGCTATATCTGCATCCATTGTTGTTTGAGTAAACTCTACTTGAGTTTGGCCACTCCAAGTTGTTCTCATATTTATATGGTCAGAAACTTTAGAATTACTCGTTCCAAATATCTTGCCACATTCACATTGTTTAACAACATTTTTAATGACCTCAACTTTATTCCCACAATCACAATAATAAGTTCTCATTATTTATTTTTCCTACTCTGTCTTCTTTGTCTTCTTTTTTCTTGTCTTTTTTCTTTTTTTGTTTTTTCCTTTGGTTTACGCCTCATATTTCTATTCTTATCATCTGCTTCTTCTTGCGTGTAATAACCAGACTCAACAAGTCTTTGGCGCCTTGCTCTAACTTTTGCGTCAAAATCAGCATCCCTTTCTTCTTTAGTCTTTTCTTTATCTGGAATCGAGAGATGACTATAATCATCTACATCTCTTCCTACAACTCTTCCACCTTTTTTATACATTCCAATTTCGTTATATCCAGTTTTTCCTCCACCTGCATACATTTGCTGACTTCTTGTTGCACCATCTGTTTTACCATTAGGTGCATAACTCAACTCCCAATTTGGGTCTGTATCAGCAATTTGCTTTGCTCTTTGAGTGCCTTCAGATGTATATGGTTGTTGTGAAACGACATCACCTGTAGTTTTATCTTTTACTGTTGGCATTATTTTCTCCTTTTTTTTGCGTCAATACTCGGTGGTAATTTACCATGAGTATTTATATAATTCAAGTATGGCTCGGTATTCTTATTAACCGAACTCTTTTTTATAATATATTCACCACCTTCAACATTAATAGTGATACCGCCTTTTGAATGTGGTTTTCCTTTTAGCTTAGCCATTAATTTAGTTTAGGCACTCTATAAGCAATAAGATGCTTACCTGTTGCTGTATGTCTAAGATAGTTAAAATTTCCATAAATAGTACCTCTTGGGCATAACTTAAATCCTAGAGGGAAAAGTGTTGTTGAATTTTTATCTTTTGCCACCATAGTAATTTCTTCATCGTCAGGATTGAAAATTGCACACCATTTACCAGTATGAAATTCACCTCCTGGTATTTTCTCAATGGCATCAAAACCATTCTGACCTAATTGAAGATTTATTGCTTCAAGAGTTGTATTATTATGTATACTCATTAAGAACCTCTGTATGCTATTACAGATTTACTTGAAGTTTCAGCTGTTATGGATGTAAAATTACCATATATAATTCCATTGGCACATAACATTAAGTTAGATATACTATCCCCTATTGCTGATGTTGCGTCGATTTGTTGCTCTGCATCATCTGGATTATATACTGCTATCCAATGGCCAGATTGTGCTCCATCCCCTTGAGTAATAACATCGAATCCCGCTTGCCCTAATTGTAAGTTTACACCTTCAGATACTGTGTATTTATGAATTCCATTTGCCATTTCTACCTCCTACCCTAAGCACTGGCTGTGCGTGAATGGGTCTGTTAAGTTAAATTAAAATTTTTAGTAGATTCGGGAGCTACCCTTTATACGATAACTCCCATAGTTCTACAAAACTATTAATCCTTATTGATTTGGATTATTCAGCTACGTGCTCGCCAGTACCAGCAGCAAGACCACTTACAATATCAGATACAACAAATGCTGTCGCAGCTGTTGCCGAAATCATTGTGATTCTAAATGAAGCACCTTTTACTGCACTTGCTGTGAAATTGAATCCATCAGCACTTACATTAAGAGTATGCGTTCCATCGCCATCTGGCTCTGCTGTTATTATCTTATCAGCTGATGCAGCAGTATCAACACTAAATACCTGTGCTGCTGTATCTATCATTGTGAATTTGCAAGTAAAACCTACATTTTCAGATGAAACTGCTGGTAAAGTAATATATTGAGTACCACTTGTTAATGCAGGTACTATAAAGTGAGTACCTGAATCAGCCATTGTCAATGCACTTCTTATTGCTCCAGCTGCTGCTTGGTCTACCAATAAAGAGATTTTCTCTTTATATTGTAAAGGCATCGCCTCATCAATAATATCAGCACCATCACCGAATTTACTACTATTTGGATTTATAAAATCACTTCTCATAATTATAAGCCCTCCACATTAATAAGTGCATGAGTTTCAGGAAGAGATACTTCAAGACCTGCTTCTGTAAGAATCATATCTTTACGTAAATCTTCATCTGCTTGTTGCACGTTAGTTGTTATTGAAGTGTCTCTATTAACACCATTACCAACAAGAGGTCTATATGAAACATGGTCAAGGTCAACGAAACACATATGGCCTGAAGCATTATTTCTAAATAATGGTTCTTTAACCAAAGAACAATCACCATGAACTGTTTCAATTTTCATAATCTTATGTCCAAATGAACCTTTTGATGATTCAAAGTTATATCTTGTTTCTCCACTCATACTAAGCTCACCAAATCCAGCTACCTTATTAAAATGAGATATTACTGGAAGAGAACATAATACAAGTTTACTTGAACTACCGCCTCTTGCAGGGTCATACATAGTTTCAAATGCACTAAGTAAACCATCATAAGTTAATTCACTTGTTGCATACGTAGCTAGATATGGAAGACCCTCTGAATAAGAACCAATAGAACCATCAGATGGAGTTCCTCCATTTTTTATAATATGACCTGCAATACCTTCAGTATATTGGATTCCATTTTGAGAACCTCTCATACCAAAAAGCAATGCTCTTTCAATGTCAACTTTATGTTCTCTTAATTTAAGATTCCATAATCTTGCCCATTCATCAGCATAACCACGATATACAGTAGCTCTAGCAGTATTAGACATCTCACAAGCTGTTTTAAAGATTTGGGTGTAACCATAATCATTATCAAGCTCTTGAGACCATACATCTGGAGCACCTGAACCTTGTTCAAATGATGTTCCAATTATCACAGCTTCACCTTCATCATCAAGTGTTGTAGTAGAGCCACTAGATGCTGCAATAGTTGTTACTCTAAGAGTTGTATCGGCTGAATTATGCGTAACTGCTTCAATCCTACCTGTTGCTTGAGTTATAGCTTCAGTATCTGCGCCACCTCCCGCATTAACATTTTGTGCAAATTGAACAACCATACCTTTGATAAGCCATTTTACATTACCATCACTATCAGAACTTCCTTTTGCAGCTTCAACAGTAACATCTGTTGTGCTTCCTGCTGCTGCTAATGTTTGGGCTCCATCAACGAAAAAACTTCTATCGGTAATGTGAACCTTCGTTCTATCTTCCAAAAATCGGAATTGACTATCCGATGTCGGAACTTTTCCTACTTTAGACAAATATACAAAAAACGGAGATTCTTCTGGAGCTAAGTCTGCGACCCTATCGCTAAAATCATACAGTCTTCTTGAAGGTATCGTGCTATCAATGACCGCACCAGGAGTTCCGAATTGTACTTGCCCACTATTAAAAGTAGCCATTATTTTCTCCTTAGTTTATGTTTTATAATACATTGCTCCGACTTCCACCTTTAACAATAGCATCCCACATTGAATCTTTTTCATCTTTTTTAAGAGGTTGTTCTCCATTTAAAACACCACCTTGTTGGGGAACATTCTGATTTTGACGAATCGAATCAAGTGGATTGAAGTTGCCTTCACCATTATTTTCACCTTCAGTCGGTTGTTGAGTTACAGCTTGCCACATATTAATAGCACCATCAATACCATAGTCAGCAGGATTTTTACTAGCAAATTCTACAAATGAATTAATTTGTTCATCATTTAATCCTCTGTTAGTAAGTTCGCTTTTAAGTTGGTTCATTCCAACTTGCTTTTGAACACCAGCTACTTGTTGTTGAACTTGCTGATTAACTGTGTCTCGCAACTCTTGTTGTCGAAATAAATACGACTTAGACGACGGGTCATTATAGGCTTCCCATGGGTCAAACTCATCTTTAGATAATTCAATTCGTTCAGGTTGAGTTGGTTGACCACCCTTTAACATATTTCCTACTGCACTTGCTATGTCAGGTCGTGATTCCAACATTTGACCAATCTGCTCGTATTGTTTTAACTTTTGATTTTCAGCATAAAGTTTATCTTTTTCTGACTGGTGATACTTAGCTTGAGATTCCCAGTCATTGTTAGATTCTTGCTGTTGAGCTCCTTCATCTTGCCCTACATTATCATTAACTTGACCTTCTTCAAGATTGTTATTTTCTAATGCGTTATCCATTTACTCTCCTTTTTTTTGCAATCTCTCTTGCTTTTCTTGAGCTTGGCCACGTAAACGTAACTTCTCTGCTTCGAGTTTAACTGCGCTTTCAAGTTTTCCAACTGCTAATCTATTTGCAGATTTGGATTCTGATTCTTGTGATTTAAGTTCACTTTTGAATTTCTCAACTTCTGTACGTTTTCTAGCTGAGATAGACTCTCTGTGAGCTGTTTGTAAATCACCTTCTAAATTCTTAACTGCTTCTTGAGCTTGTTGTAATTGCCCTTGTAATTGTTGCACAATATCCATTCTTTGTAATACTCCTTCTTTATCGAATATATCAGTTTTCATTAATGCTTCAGTTCTATCAATAAGTCCTGCTTGATAAGCTTCCATATAAATAGACCATTCACCCCATCTATTTGAAGGCATTGTTGAATTACCAATAATATTTATATCGTATTGTCCAATAGTTAAATCATTGAACATTTCGCCAATTGCTTGAGATTTATCATTGTAATGATTTACCATGTATTCACTCATATCATTATTTGGTTGTACAACTCTAAATACTTTTTTATATGTATAATGTTCTTTTGCTAAATTATATATA
>VTLG01007551.1_pt1 | contig 48900 bp, 56 predicted proteins | sample 4694571 | NCBI WGS metagenome assembly VTLG01 (sample SAMN12604809, study PRJNA352737) | marine metagenome | biome: ENVO:00000447; feature: ENVO:00000209|ENVO:00000569|ENVO:01000036; material: ENVO:00002151; isolation source: viral sequences binned using virsorter ... | reverse complement strand
CAATGATTGGTACCATTGTTCGCCTTTCGATTTGTAGAGTGCATGCTCATCACCATTATTATGATGAACACACACTCGCTAGTTTCTCTCTATCAAGTCAATGATTTCGGGTCCCAAGCAGGAGATTTACAGCTCGGAGTCTTACTCGTATAGCCCCTAAGATTTAACTCTTAGCGAAGTGCTTACGCACATCCGCGACTACTTTAGTAGTCAAGAAGTCATCCCATGACTTAGACTTATTCTCTAAATCACGAGTATGATTTCTGCGAAGATACGCACGCAAAGTCTTTGGACTAATCTCTAAACTCTCAGCGAGAGTTCGAGCAGTTAGTTTATCCAACTTACATACTCTTTCTACTAGCTACTTCTATTTCACTAGATTATAGATTGCATGAGCGTTGTTAAACAACATAAGAATAATAAGATTAAACTCACTTTCTTTTTTCTCATACTTAATTATATCACAATACAAATAATGCAAATATAAGATATGAGAAATATTCTTCAAGTTGATTAACTAATTCAATCATCTATAAATTAATTTTAATTATTTGATTAAAAAACTGCTTACAACTTGACTTTTGACTAAGCATTTAAATAACTTTCAATACATACATACTGTATCAGCCTCGGGGTAGATCCTGGATTTGGGTTGACTTATAACGAGGAGCCTACTATGCTATTGCTAGTATAGTAGGACTTATCCTCTGTAGCTCATTTGAAAGAAAGTGAGTATCAGAAAAGCTACTACTAAAATTATAGCATATATGGGACAAAAAGCAACAAATATACCCCAGCATAAGAAAGGTGTTCACATCGATAGTGAGCCCGAAGTAAAGAATTATTTTTACGACAGGGTCAGAAAAGGTATGAACCCTTATCAAGCTGGTGAATTAATGGGTATGCGAAGAAGCCTCGTTAGGCGCCTGCTTGATGACATGTCTAACCAATCTAAAGAACAAAGCCCAACAGAAATAGCAGAAGCTCTATCCTCAGGCGAAATTCCATCACAAGATGAGAACGACTTTCCTGATCCGAAACAATATAAAGATTTAAATAAGGCAGCCATGAGAGCCCACGATGATTTTGCTTACTTTCGACAAAGATATTTTAACAGACGCCACATCCCATGGCAAGTAGAAATGTGCGATATTCTTATGCAATGGATAGAAACTGGACAAGAATCCAAGGAAGCCGGCTTACCTGAAGTAATCAAAGGAATTATTAATACGCCTCCTGGAGGTGGTAAGACTACAACAATTACACACGACTTTGTGATATGGCTGATATGTAGAAATAGAAATGTTCGTATAGGACTAGGTTCAAGAACTACAGGTCAGAGTGAAAAGTATGTAAGGCGAGTAAGAACTACCTTAGAGAAAAATGTTTTATTAAATTTAGAGTTTGGTAGATTTAAACCATTAGAGCCAGAACTATGGAGAAAGGATGCCTTTGTTGTAGATGGTGTAGAAGGTCATGCGGCCTCACTTCACTATAAGTTATCAATGGCTGGCTTTGACCCTGAGAGCCCAGAAGTAATAAAAAGATTAGAAGATCCAGAAGATGATATTCATGACATCTTGAAACAATTAGAAGGTGTATTCGTAACAGGTGAGAAAGAGCCAACATGTTCTTCATTATCACAAGATATGGGTTTCTTAGGTGGACGATATGAAGTAAACTTATGGGACGACCTTTGTGATAGGTCCAATTCAAGAAGTGCAGAACAAAGAGAAAGTTTAACTGAGTGGTGGCACGCAGAAGCAGAATCCCGTTGTGAGCCGGGTGGAATTGTAGCATTGATTGGTACAAGATTTGGTAAGTATGATTTGTATAGGCATTGTAAGGAATTAGTTTATTCAACTGATGATGACCTAGATGAGATGATTATGCAAAATGTATCTGCCAATATGACCCCCGAACAGATTAAAGCCGCTAAGGAAGAAGCTGAAACATTAATGAGATTAAAACATGGTGATGATTATGAGAAGTCAGAAAGGAAACAAACATCCATATACAAGTATGCAAGATTTCCTGCACATGATGAGGACAAATGTGAAAATGAAAACTCTCTTAAAAATGAGGACCATATCAAATGTGTGTTGGATCCACAGAGATTTACATTTAGACATATACAAAAGGTACAAGCCTCGGATCCTAGAAAATTTGCATTGACTTATCAACAGTTAGATGATGAAACAGTATCATCCTTAGTTAAAGAAGTATGGTTAACAGGTGGAATGGATAAAGATGGTTTATTAGTACCTGGTTGTTTTGATTATGAAAGAGAGTTATTAGAAATCCCAGATGTCAATAGAGAGGATTGTTACTCTATAATTACAGTTGACCCCTCTGCTAATAACTGGTGGTCTATTCAGTGGTGGATTTATGATGAAGTTAATGATAGAGATTATTTAGTAGACCTTCTTAGAATAAGATTACAAGCTGGTAACTTTTTAGAGTGGAATAAAAATACCCATGCTTTTAGTGGAGTAATGGAAGAGTGGCAAACTAGAAGTGAAGAAATGGGTTGGCCTGTATCTTTATGGATAGTAGAACAGAACGGCGCTCAGAGATATTTATTACAATATAGATTTGTGAAAGATTGGATGCACAAACACAAAACTTTGATTAAGGGTCATGAAACTTCTAATAATAAAACGGATCCTGAATTTGGTGTAGAGACCTTAGGACCTAGATATAAACAAGGTTTAGTTAATCTACCATACTCAGACCAATCATTAAAGACAAGAGTTGTAGTCAATGAATTTAAAACAGAGTTAATGGAGTATCCTGATGGTTTAACAACTGACATGGTGATGGGTCATTGGTTCTTGCATTTTAACAGATATTCGCTACCATCATCATTAAAAGTTGGTAAAAATATTACAGATGAAAAACAACATCCTTATGGAGATACAATGCCGGATACAATGACAGGTGATATGCGCCGTGGCTAGTAGACATAAAACTACTTCAGTTGGTACTTCTGCTACAGCTTTAGTGGGAACAGAGTTTCCTAATTTTATAATTCAGAATAAATCTGGTGCTACAGTTTTCATTGGGGGTTCAGATGTAACTACTTCTGGAGCAACTGCTGGATTTCAAGTAGTAGATGGGGCAACTTTTGAACCCGGAGTTGAAGCCTCAAAATCCCTAACTGGGGTGACAAATGACAGATTATATGGTATAGTGGCTAGTAGCACGGCTAATGTAACTGTATTGGTTAAAGGCAAGGTATTAAGTTGAAAAAAGATGTAAGTGAAATTTTACAATTAAAGCAATATGGTGAAACATATTGGGGGCCCGCTCAAAAAAGATACGATGACCTTATTGAAGTTTATCATGGTAATTTTCAAAAAGTTTATCCGGAGTCTTTTAGAAGAGGTGAAACTCCTGTTGTAGCAAACTGGATAAAAGTAGCATGGGATAGATATGCTCGTATGATTGGTAAAGTACCAACTCATCATGTTACTCCAACTAATCTTTCAAGGAAACAACAGAAGAACTCAGATGAGATAGAAAAAGTTTTAGCTCACTATGACCAAGTTTCAAATATAAATCAAGTGATGTATAACTACGCATGGAATCTAGTTGGATTAGGGGCTGCATGTATGGGCGTTGTGCCCGACCCAGTTTCTAAAGGACCAAGATTTGTAACTAAAGACCCAAGAACAGTTTTAACTTTTCCAGGTGCTGGATCTGGATCTTATACTTCTACAGCTTATTCAACAATAGCTACTCCAGTAGTTCAATCACAAAGTATGGAAGCAATCATCATTAATGAATCCGTTAACCTAAGTTTAGTTCACGGTATGTTTCCAGATGATAAAGATTTAATTACAAAATTAGGTGGAGATGGAGACCCTCTTTCTTCTCCTAAGAAATTAATTACTTACATGGATAAAGAACATTGGATAGTAGTTTTTGAAGATGAAATACTGAAAGAAGTAGAACATAATCTAGGATTTGTTCCTTTCAGATACACAACTGTTACGGTACCAGACCAATTAGGCGGACAATCTCTATTTGAGCAAAACATTGGGTTGGTACTGTCTTTTATGAAAGTGCTTAACCAGAAATTAACTTACAATGAAAACTTAGTGTGGCCATGGTTAGTTATGAAAGGTTTAGCTAATGTAGACCAAACTAATCGTGTGATAGAAATTATGGATAGAGATGGTGCGGCTGACTTCTTGGCTCCCCCAGCTGAATTACAAGCTGAGAGAGATTTAGAAATGTTAGATGACCTAATTAGAATAATGAACCACGATACTGAACCAATGAGAGGTGAAAGCCCTTCATCAGTAGCAACAGGTAGAGGACTACAAGAATTAAATAGAGATGTTTCATCAACTGTTCAAGAATATTGGCAAAAGATGAAACCAGATATTGAATATCTAAAATCAAGTGCCCTAATACTTGATGAGAAATTATACGGTGGGTTAACCAAACCAATGACAGGTAGAATTAAAGGTGAATCCTTTGAAAGTACTTATTCACCAACAAAAGTTATAAAAGGACAACATAGTGTGTCCATTGACTTTGGTGTTGGAGTTGGTGGCTCAGAAGGTTTCGTAGAACTTATGCAACTTTCAGCCCAAGGTTTAATCGATGAGCAAACTGTTATGGAACAAATGCCATGGATTAAATCAGTATCAGATACTCGTAGGAAGATAATGATAGATAAATTAGAATTAATTATTTTTGAAATGACAGGTAATGGTCAACCAACACCAGTTACTAATCATTTAATTCAATGGAGAACAGCAATAGAAGGTGGAACAGATCCATGGGAATGGTTATCTGAAAATCCATTGCCTTCTCCAGAACCAGAAGTGCCTGAGCAAGTAGCCGGACCTGAGGGCCCACCACTACCCCCTCAAGGAGGTCCAGTACCTGCTCCGTCACCCCAAAGTATATTACAACAACTAGGAGGATAAATGCCAAAAGGAATGGGATATACACCTAAAAATGGAGGCCAAAAAGGCGTACCATCAGGAGCAGGCACAATTAGAATTATGCCTGATAATGAAGGAACACCAGCTCATCATGTGGGCGGCAAACCAGGTGTAAAGAACAACAAACATGGTAAAAATGTCAGCATAGGCAAGAAGTAATGGCTACTGGATTAACCCCCGAAACTAGGGGTGGGGCCCAAGTACCCGATGGTGTTGCAAGACCCCAGGGAATTTTTGGTACTGGTGCTAATCAGAGAGTTGATATGTCAGAGATACCTGGTTCACCAGGAACATTACCACCAGCATTAGGTGAACCTGATATTCAAAGTTCTAAAAGAGCATTAGAAGGTTTATCTAATTTAAGTAAATTTGCACCTGCTGATGGATCTCAACCACTATTTGGAGAAAGCCAAGATGGGAATCCTGTTCAAGCAGGTATTAATCAAGGACCAGGTGTGGGTAATGAGGCCTTAATTAAAGGTCCTGTAGAAACTAATAACGAGGTTGCTTTACAAGAAAGTACAAGATACCTTGCTTTATTAAATAGGTTAGAAGCTACAGGTAATGTTAGCCAACAAACAAAGGCTATGTTAAGGCGTATGAAAAGTAAAACACCTATTAATCCTTATCAAATTAATACCTAATGGCTTTTAGAGATAGGGTCAATAAATTTATAGGTGGAGTTAAAGATATATTTCAAGCACCTGTAGGTTTTCTTACAGATACATGGGCTTATTCTCAGGATGGTGATGGCTTATCAGGTCAAGAACTAAAAGACGCCATGGAACAAAATGCCGTTAAAGGTATATCAGGATTTGGTGATGTATACCAAGCCTCAGGTTTAAAAGGTTTATTATCACATACACCATGGGTAACAGAAACAGCTAAAGAAGTTTTTGATGAAACTGAACTTTTGTGGAATCACCAATTACAAAGAGAAAGAGAAGAAAATCCTGCTTTATTTGATATTAGCAATAAATATTTAGGTACAGATTTCGATCCAGGTGAGGTGTCTGTAGCTAAAGGTATTGCTGGTTTAGGCGGAGGTCTAGCTGGGGCTGGTAGAGCAATTGGAGAAGGTGAGAACCCATTTGGTCAAGATGTTTGGGATATGTCTACTATGTTTGAACAAGCAGAAAATACTTCTCCAGGTCAGATGATATTTGATAGAGCAACTGGTCTTAGTCAATTATCTTCAGAACAACAGAAAGAAATAAAGAACTCATGGCAATATGTTATGAGTACAGGTATTATGGATGGAATGGCTAGATGGAAATTTGATCCTTTAGTTGTAGGAGGTAAAGCTGGTAAAAGATATGGTGAAAGCCAAGGTCATTTTGTGGGTGTAGAAAAAGTATTTGGTAAAACAAAGAAGAAAATTGAAAGAGCATTAGGTCGTGAATTAAAAGGTTTAGATGATATAAAATCTGAAACTAGAGCTTATGACGCCGAATTAGGTCCTGCCTTAAAAGAAGGCGAGAATATGTATCTAATTATGGATGCTGATGAAGCCCGAGGAGCAGGCTTATGGGATGACTCCACTGAACTAAATTTAAGGGATGCTGAAGGAAAAATATCCCAAAACACTCCTCTTTATGCTAGAAGTCAAGCCTTAGTAGAAGAAGCTGGAAAACAACTACCTCCCGATTCCCCAATATTACAATGGAGTGATGGTGGAGAGATATACCACTATATAGATATTTCTAAAAATGTAGATGTGGCAACATCTAAATCCAGAGAACTATTTGATTTCTTTTTTGAATATAGTGGGGGTCCAGGTACAAGAAAACTAAGAGAAATCTTAAATAAGGATAATAGTAAATTACCTAATGCCAATGATTTAAAAACTGTGTATAAACTTATTGATGATAAGTGGGATCTTTGGTCAGAAACCTCTAGTGCAGGTAAATATGGTGTAGCAAGGATGCCGGAGGCTATGAAAAAAGCGGCTAAAGCCGCTGGTTTTGAAACAAAAGGTATTGCGAGTAGAACAGGAAGTTTTGGTAAAAAGAGTATACATGAGGGTAAATTTTATGATATGTCTAAAGAAAGAGCCAAAGAGATTGTTACAGAATTATTTTTAAGAAAAATAGATGAAGGTTATCCTGGTGCAAGTACTTTTACTGACAGAGTAGGAGCCCAAACAGGTCAAGCTGTTGCGGCTGGTGAAAAAGGTAAAGTAATATTTAGAAATAAAGAAGAAGCCATAGCGGCTGCAAAAGCCGATAGTAATTATAGAGTAGCTAATCAAAAAGTAGAGGCTTCATTAGGTAAATTTGATATGGAAAATCCCACAGTTGTGGTAGAAATTAGTCCAGAAGGCCTACCTGTTATTATACCAAGATGGGATGCAGATGGTGGTTGGTTACTAACAGATGTTAATAAGATAGAGAAATCTATGATAGTTAATAAAAAAATCTATAAGAAAAATGACTTGGATTATGCAGATGTAAACTATAGCCCAGAACAACTTACTAATCAGATTGGTAACTTAGGTAAGTCTATTATGAAAGAATTAAAAGGTAAATTAGCTACAGGTGATAATACTCTTTCAGCAATAAATGCCTATAAAAACGCAGAGGGTATACCATACATACACATATCATTAGATTTACTTCCCGAATTTCAAAAGCAAGGTATAGCTACTAAATACTTAGATAGGATAATAGATTTTGCAGATTCCAGGGGTATAAAAATAGAAGCTGATTTATCCAACTTTGATATATGGCCTTGGTTAGAAGGAAAGGGATTTAAAGTAAGCACTAAAGAGGAAGTGTGGACTATTGTCAGGAATCCAAGAAAAGCCGGTGCAACTGATTTACCTTTGTCATTTTGGTCAGATAAAGGTATGAGAAGTCCTAAAGTATTTGAAAATTTAGATGAAGCAAGAAAAGCCAATGCAGATATTGTACAAGCGTATGAAGATGGTTCTTCTGCTTTCTCCGAAGGTATCATTTCTAATAATATTATGAAAAAAGAATATGGCGATACTGGATTAGTAGAGGCTTTATATAATCATCCAAGAATATTAAATGCAGTAGAAATAATGGAAGGAAAGAAATCACCAGGTTTAGGTACTAAAAAAGGCCCTATGGGATCTTCTGAAATACATAAATACTTCTTTAAAAATGTTCCAGATGGAGATGTAATGGCTTCTGTATTACATCAAGCTAAAGGCACAGAGGCCAAGATGGAAGTATTATTAGCTTTTATGGGTGTTCGTTTACCTAAAACTATTAATGGTGTGCCAGGTGAAGTAATGAACGACTTATACCGTAGAAATTTAGAAATGGCTAAATTGAAAGACCGAATTAAGGCTGTTAAAGCCGTAACAGAAACCACACCTGATAGTCATGTTAGATTTAGAAACACTCTTAATGATGAAATCCAAGTAGCAGACCATGTGAAAGTTTATAGGAAAATTACTAAAGATGGTGAATTAAAAGATGTAACCCCAAGTGAAGCAAAAACACTACAGGAGATAGATGACCTTATTGAGAGTAAATTTACTGATAGACCTTTAAGTACTTCAGTAGATGAATATTTAGCTATGAACTCTGATGAGGCTCAAAAGGCTTTATTAGATTTAGAACTTCAAGAGGCTTATATGAAGAAAGCCGATATTCTACAAGACAAGGCTTTAAGCCAATCTATAGCTGTGGCCTCAGCAGATGAAATGGCTGGGATGTTACAACATGTACCTTATGCTTCTTTTGGTAAAAGACTTCAGTATTCAGTAAGAACTAATAATTTTTATCAAACTAGCCCTGATTGGATTACTAAAGGGATAAGAAGTGTTATAGAAATGCAACCAAGAAAATGGATGAACTTATCAGCTAGTGATGGTCACCAACAAATATCATTACTGTTAAAAGAGGCAAACGCTAGGTTTGGTCAAATGTTTACTCCCGATGAAATAACTAAATATATGGATGGGTTTTTAAATAGAAGAAGGGATACAGATAGATTTCAACATGTGCTAAGAGTTACTGAGGATATTATTACAAGAGTTGCAGAAAAAGAAGGTTTAAATGCCCAAGAGATAGCTCAGATGATTACTGATATGAATACAGGTGTTAATAAAACTAAAAACTTCTTAGAAAGTAGAAGGTATGGTCCACAATCAAGTAAAGAAATTAGGAGTGCATTAGCAGAACAAGGTGATGATTTAATGAAACAAGTTAGTAGTGAAGTAGGTCATTATGGTGATACTGTTAAATACTGGGATCCTGAAGCTGGACAATATGTACAACAAGTAATGCCTTTAATGGGTACACAATTAGCTAACTGGGTACCACTAACTGATTTGAGATTATTACAACAAGAGGTTAGAAAAAGAAGTCAGATTTACTCTTTAGTAGGTTATACCAAAGGTAAAGAAATACTAGAGGCTTCAGGTGATAGTTTTTATTCTGTGTGGAAACCAACTGTATTATTAAGAGGTGGTTGGCCTATCAGATTTGTGGCTGATGAACAAATGAGAATTTTAGCTAAAGGTATATCTTTATTAGACCATATAATGGCTATATCAAAAACAGAAAAAGTTGGTCATAAAATATGGGATAATCAAGTAATAAAGGCTTTTGGGGATAGTAAGTCTACTGCCGCTGGAGCAGCCGCTGGATTACTTTTATCCTCACCTATAAGAATAGGTACTCAAGGCTTAGTATTAACTTCAAAAGTAATGAATAAGTTTATTGAATTAATACCAGGTAAAAAACAGAAATCTCATTTAATGGATCAAATAGGTGGAGAACTTGAACCTTTAGTTTCAGCTAGAGCAGGTTTTGCCACTCCTACAGATAATATATTAGAACAATATGGTAGTTTCTTTACAAAACATGAATTAACTTTAGCTAATAAATATAAAGCTAAAGCTAAAACAGGTCAGTATCAACCTATAGCTAAAGGTGAACAAGGTTATGCAACTGGTTGGTTAAGAGCATTAAATTACCAAATAATGGGTGATCCTCTTGGTAGAAGGGCTGTGAAATCGGCTTGGAATGCCGTAGATGAAGCTCTTGAAATTTATCCTAATGCTACTACAGACCAAGTGTTAGCTATTATGCAAAGAAATATGCACAAAGAATTCCATAAGTATTTTAAAACTGAGAAAGGTGTAGATTATGTTAATCAAATGCCTTGGAGAGGTGAAAGTGTTAAAGGTGCTAGATGGGTAGAAGATTGGTCTGATGATATTTTAGATATGGTTGCTCAATATACTATGTTAGCTACTTCAGGACCAACTAAGGTAACTAGAGATTTACTTAAACAACTCTATACTGGAAAACTATCCACTTCAACTTTAAATAAAATACCCGACCAGTTTAGACCAGCAGTAATTCATGGTGAAGAAATAGCCCAGATATTTGGTAATGATGGTATGATTAGAAGTTTCTTTAAAGGTTTTGCTGTTGAAGGGTTTGAAGGATTTGGTAGATTACCTTCTGATGTGTTAAGTAGAAATCCAATGTTAAGAAGTTTATTTGCTAATGAAGTAGGTAGAAGGTCTAAATTAGCTATTAAACAAGGTCAGAAAGAATTTACTGTAGCTGATATAAATAAAATTACTAGACAAGCTAAAAAGGGTGCTATAGAAGAAACCCAAAGATATATGTATAATATTGCTGAAACTCCTAGAGCAGCCTCTACTATGGTCAGATTTTTAATACCTTTCTTAGGTGCTAATGTTGAGATATTAAAAGTGTGGTCAGGGTTAATTAGAAGGGATCCTTCAATTATAGGTAGAGCTAACCTAGTATGGCAATCACCTGAAAGAGCTATTAATACACCTGATGGGTTCTTTCAAGGTGCTGGTGGTGGATACACAATCATAACTGAAGATGATGAGGGTAGAAAATATTTGACTTTCACCATATCAGAGGCTTATTTAGAAGATAAAGACTTATATGGTTGGAAGAAATATCTTGCTAATTCTAAATATAAATTTGGTAAAAACTCTTTCAATATGGTAACTCAAAACCCTATAGGTAATGGTGGACCAATAGTTCAAATGGCTTTTAATGAATTAGCTATAAAAAACACAGAATTAGAGAAAACTGCTATAGGTGAATTTGTGCTAGGTTGGGGTGTTAAAGGTGGTGAGGGAATTCATACAAGAATATTAGGTGGTCAATCCCCAGCAGTTAGAACAGTAGCAGAGGAACTAAACTTTGTTGGTGATTATGATGGCCAGAAAAGAAAAATTACAAATGATGTAATTACTTACATAGATACCCAAATTAGATTAGGTGAAGCCCAACCTATGAGACCAGAAGAAATAATTGATATGGCTAATAAAGTATGGTGGACATACGCAATAGTTAAATACTTTTCACCTTCTGCTCCTATAGTAGAAAGTCCATTAGTACCTTATATAGAAGCCTATAGGGGTTTAGTTGAACAATATGGTTCTAATGAAGGTACTGAACAATTTATTAAACAATATGGTGATGAGTTCTTTGCTGTTACTAAAGGTAGAACCACAAGTAAAACTGGTATACCACCTACACAAGAAGCCGAAGAAGCAAGAGGACCTTTTAAAAGATTACTATTAGATAACCCAGAATATTCAAGAGTTATACTAGGTGATATTTATGATGTGGGTGAGTTCTCATCAGCCGTCTATGCGGCTCAGAGGTCAAGCACAATAGATAGAGAGTTTGGAGCAGAAATGTTAGAATTATATGGTCCAGAAAGAGAGTATAAAGAATATACATCAGAAGATTTCTTACCTGATGGTAGAATAGTAGAAGTAGATGTAGATTTAGGCTGGCAAAAATATGGTAAAATAATTGATGAAGTAGAAGCCTATAGAATACAATATGGTTTCCCAAATCTAAGAGTAAAAGAAGCGGCAAAATTAAAAGCATGGAAAGATGAGAAAATCAAAAATCTAAAAGCAGAACATCCAGGATGGGCAGAAGATTATGATACTCCACCTAATACACAAGCATGGAATAATAAAATTAAAGATTTAGAAAGAATTGTTGAAGCTGTATTAGATCCTTCAATTACTGCAGACCCTACTACAAGACCTGACTTAATTGGATTAATGACTTACTTAGATTTAAGAGCAGAAGCCAAAAGGCAGTTATCTGATAGAAGATACAAAACTTTAGAGGCCCAAGCTAATGCAGGCTTTAAAGAAGCCTACTTAAAAGAAATTGATAAGATACTAGACAAATATCCTGAATTTATTAGTATATATTATAGGTACCTTGAAGGGGACAATCTTAAATGATAAAACTGTATAACGAATTATTAAACAAAGCATTTAATGGAGCTTTAAGTGAAAGAGAAGCCCAAACTCTAAAAGCCTTGGATGAATTAATAGATACAGAAGAAAAACATGATGAAGGCTTACAAGATTTAGCAGATTACTCGTGGGCTTTTGGACCTAATACTCAATCAATGTTAGATGGAGCTGAAGCAAATATTAAAGCAATGGGTCAGAGTTTAGTAGAATTTAGAGGTACACCAGAAGGAGATTTTTTAAATAGACAAGCAGTTGACCCTATACAAGTAATAGGAGGCTTAGATTCCAAATCAGCATTATTGGATGCTATGGCTTCTGATAACCCTATAGAGAAAGCCGCTGGTTATTATAACGCAACAGGATATGTGCCAGATGATGTAATGGCTAGATACACAGAAGCAGTAAAACCCATTGAAAATCTTTCCGAAGCTCTAGGTGAAGTAGAAAATATATTAGCTGATGTACCTGCAGAAAAACCAGAAGAATGGTCAGAGGAAGATTGGGCTACATTAAGATATGGTCCACCACAAGATGATGATGAAAAAGCTGCCGCTGACTATGCCAGAGTAGCTGGTCAATGGATCTTATCTGTGGGACTACCATTGGCAGGAACAGCTTTGGGTGTTTATACAGGTCAACCTTTATTAGGTACAGCGGCCGGGGCAGCTATAGCTCCACCAATGCCAATTAATGAAACATTAGAATTAATGGATGAAGAAACTAGAAGTGTGTTTACAGCTATATTAGCCAATAATGCCTATATAGCCACATTGGCAGGTATATCTGTAGGTGCTGAAAAGAAGAATTTAAAAGCCATAGATGATATGAGTAAGACAGCAGTAGCTAAAGAAATAGCAGAAGCTGGAACAGAAGCCGCTGAAACAGGGGCTAAATCTGGATTAATAAATAAATTTAAAGGTAATAATGTGTTAAACTTCATGAATAAGACAGCCCGTTTTGCAATGAACAGATGGAAAGCCCTAACAATAGGTTCAATAATAGGTAGTGCGATATGGAGTATATCGACAGGGGATGACAATCAAGATCCTTTAACCCCAGAAGCAGTTTCACCTACAACAGAACTTTCAGAAGAAGAAACAACAGAAGAAACAACAGAAGAAACAACAGAAGAAGAAACCCCAGATTTTAGTGAAGGTTCAGAAGATGAGGCTGCAGGTTTAATGGGTAAAGATGAGTTTTCAAGATTATATACTTGGGGGGAAGAGTTAGGTGAACCCACAACTACTATACCTAAAGCTCAGAAATTAGGAGATGGTGTTTTCCAAGGATTTGATTATAGTGGAAACATTTACGAAGGTCAACAAGATTATGTAGGCCCTGGTGAATGGAACTATACACCACAGTTTTTACCTCCTGGTTCTACAATAAATAATAAAGCTATGCAAGAAATACAAGTAGGTGGTATGAGGATGACTATGATGGCTTTTATAGGCTTAACTGCTTCCAATTATAATATACCGCCTGAAATACTTTATGGTATGATTGAACATGAAACCGGGGGAACTTGGGATCCTACAAAACCTTCTAGTGTACCCGGAGAAGATAGTTTAGGATTAGCTCAGATTAATATGGCTTGGTTTGGTGAAGGTACAGAAAATCCTGAAGGTCATATACCAGAAGGCCATGAATTTATTTCAAGAGAATTAGCTTCAGACCCAAGATATGCAATAACCTTTTTAGCTCATAATGTAAGAAGAATTGCAGATAACTATGGTGGTAATATAATGGCTGGTGTGATTGGTCATAGAGGTGGTGGAAAAGCCGCAAGACATTATGTTAATAATAATGAGTTTTTATCTAAAATGGATAAAGAGTATGTAGAAGCAGTTACAGGCCATGCAAGTACTTTAGGATTTTTCGATAGTAAAGAACAATTTGATTTTGGGGGTGTTGGCACTAAAAGAGAATGGGATCCATATAATGCAACCCCACAAGAAGGTGTTAATTTATTTATAGATGAGATGGTAGAAACTATGTTAGGTGTAAAAGCTAGTCAAGAAGATTATGATTATTGGACTCCAAAGTATCATGACGCCCATAGAAATGTTTATGAAGGTACTCAATTAGCATTAGATAAAGGTGCTAGATATGAAGGAAAATCAGTAACTCAAAAGATGGATGAACAAATGGAAGAAACTGGTGAGTATAAATTTGCAGATGAAAAGAAAAATTACCAAACAGTACAAGATTGGTTTACCAATAATGTAATAGGAGCATTTGATATATAATGGTACAAATGGTGGTCTATGGACCAAACGGAGCTAGAACAACAGCCAATACCGAAAAAAGAGATGGCGAAGATATGTCCGAATATGATAGGCTATTAGCTGGTTTAGAACCAGGAAGAGAAGGATATAAAAATGCCGCTCAAAACTTTGGGGCTCCTACATTAGTAACCCCAGATTATGCAGGTGATTATGGTGGTGAGGATGCTTCAACTCCTATGGACCAAAGAGAAAGTGAAGTAGGTGTAGGTAATACAGATTATGATAAAAAAGACTATTCAAATGTGGATGCCCAAGGTTATGAACAACCTAGTGAAGGATCTTCTAGTGAAGAACCCACAACTGCTGAAGGTGAAACTTATGACCCAACACCATTAAGACAGTTACCTAATGCTTCAAAGATTGTAAGAGTAGGTAATGAGTTTAGAGCAGTATTAGAGTTTAGCGATGGTTTAGGTGCCGCTTGGTATGATATAACTTCAGTACAATATCAAAATTTAGGAAGTCCTCAACCCACAGAAGAATATACTTTAGATGGCTTTACAAATAAATATGGTGATTTCTATTTTGGAAACCTAAATGAAATAGAAGTAAATGGTGATATAGCTTGGCAAGAAATGACAAAATCTATTTTCGCTGAGTATGGACAATATATACCTTTAGATAGCCCTGAATTAAAACGATTAGTAATGGAGGCTTATTTAGAAGGTTGGGATGGTGAACAAACAAAGGCTGCTTATAAGAATACTTCTTATTATAATAATATGTCTAATCAAGCTAGAGCTTTTGAAGGCATGTCTACTGCTGAACAAGCCGCTGAAATAGAAAGAAATCAATACAAATTATTAGCCCATTATATTTATGAAAATGGTCAAGAACCAACTAATGGTATATCAGATTTATTAGAAGAAGCCACTGCTGTTTCAAAAGGTACTATAGGTTTAGATGGTGCTTATTATTCTATTACTACTAATGCCCAAGGTGTGGAGGGTAGTTCTGCTCATAGAAGGGCACAAGACCAAATAGCTGAGAAAAATGAAGCCTTAGGTGAGGCTGATGGTTGGTATTCAAGAATAATGAACGCACATAATACTTATCAAGGTAGCCATGTTGCAGTTGAAGAGGGCCATTATAGAGAACTAGCTAAACAATTAACCACACAAGAAAAAGATTGGAATACAATTTTGGGTGAAATACAAGAGGCTTCAGGAATTACTCATGTTAATAAAGATCCTTTATTAACTTATAATCAATATTCTTCAGGAGCTAAAGGAATTGTTAAAGGTGCATTAGAAATTGAAAATGTAGGACCTAATGATAGTTTAGTTACTAGAATATTAAGTGAAGAATTACAAGGAAAAGATTTGGATAAAGCTATAAGAGAAGATACTAGATTTTTAAATACTACTAGAGCAAAAGATGAATTAACCAGTAGTGTGAACTCACTAGGTAAAGCATTAGGATTTGAAGTATAATGGCATTAGCAGATAGAGATTGGGTTAAAAATATAATAGATAATAATCCTTGGTTAAATAACTTTGGTACGGATTTTATTAATACATTAATTGATAATGTAGTAATAAATGGTATTGTAGATACCCAAGAATTATTAGATGAAGTTAGGTCTAGTCCAGCTTATCAATCCCGATTTGGGGGTTTAACTCAAAGACAAACTAAAGGTTTAGCTCCTATGAGTGAAGCTGAATACATTGAGTATGAAACCACAATCTTTGGATTATTAAATAGTTATGGTGTATCAGATGTATTCGCTAGTGGTGGTATAGGCGGTGAAGATTTTATGAACAAAGTGGCTGATTTAGTAGGTGGTGATGTATCGGCTACAGAGTTTGCGGCTAGATTAGATAGAGGTTATGCTTCAGTTGTGGATAATATAGACCAAGTAGCTACTCAATTTAGAAGTTTTTATGGTGTAGAAATACAGGAATCAGACTTACTTGCTTACTTTTTAGACCCTTCTGTAGGTATTCAATTAATAGAGGACCAAGTGGCTACTGCACAAATAGGTGCTTCAGCTCAAAAATTTGGTTTAAATATTACTAAGACCCAAGCTGAGAGATTAGAAGATTTTGGTGTAACAGAAAAATTAGCTAGAGAAGGTTTTACAGAAGCAGCCAGAGAGAAGGAGTCCTTGACAAAACTGGCTAACATCCATAGAATTAATCCATTGAGTGATGAGGAATTAACAGATTACATATTTCACGAAGATAGTAATATTGCGGCACAACGAAAAAATATTTTCGACACCGCATTATCAGAGTTTCAAGCTGGTGGAGCCTCTAGGCTCACCCGAGAAGGCGGTATAGCTGGATTGGGTAAGAGTAAAAGAGGTGGATACTAGATGAAAAAGGTAACCCAGAACCTAAAATCTGGCGAAGCGAATCCCTATTGGAAACTCCAAACCAATAGGCGTAATAGGAGGAAAAAATGAGTAAATTTGAGGAACTTATTAAGGAAATCAAAGATGGAAATATAGAAGCTGTGGACCAATTAGAGTCCGAGTTTAGTGGTTCGGCACTAAGAGAAAAAGCCGAAAAAGCTGGGGAGCTACAAGCACAGGTAGAAGCACTTGCACCCTTTGCCAAAGAAGCCAAAATTAAAGAGCTTCAAAGTAATCTACCCGACAAATACAGTGGAGTAAATCTATCTGCGGATGACTTAAAAGATGTTGATCCTACAGATATTACCCTTGAAACCCTCATAGTAAAGGCTGAAATCAAGAACCAACAACAAGAAAAGTTTGTTCAACAGGCTGCAGAAGCGGCTGGATTTGAGTCCGTTGAGGCGTATCAAAGTGCATTAGATAGTGTGAGGCCCGAGCCTTCGGTACAACAACCGGAAGCCCTAAGCGATATGGAGTCTATCGCTGGTGCGGCAACTAACACTACCGCTGGTCAACCAGATACTGCACCAGATACAAGAAAACTGGCAAGGGAAGTATATACTGAAAGCAAAGAAGGTGGTAAAGCCCATGATTATGCAATGGGTGAAGCCCTAGAAGCCTTATTTGATGACCAAATTAATCGGGAGAGCTAATTTGTCAAAAGATAGGACTTGCCAATATTGCAACAGTATACAAAACCATAACCGGAATTTTTGTACAGAGTGTACTATGGTGATTGACAATGTGGTATTGAATATTGCACCTTCGGCAACGCCGTCAATAAAAAACAATAACCCTCCCAGGGGTTCAAATAACTCATGGGAGAAAGGCACTAGGACAGATGATAGGGGAGTCCCTTATCTTGACAAAAACCTAGAGCCTGTTAAGATGGGTGAGAAGTTCAATAAATATGACTACGAGCCCAAACCAATTAAAGTAACAACTTAAAGGAGAAAAAAAGTGGCAACACAAACAGGAACAAGAAGAACCTATGATTCCACAGTCGGTGTAAAACTTGACATGGAAGACGCCATTCACTTAATTTCCCCATTTGATGTGCCTTTTCTTGGAACTTACGGAGCCCAAGGTGGATCTGCTTTCGCTTCAGAATCCACTTCTAGCAAAAAGGTAGAATGGCTAGAGGACGAATTAGTCCCAGCCTCAGATGCAGTAAATATGGGATCCAACATTAATAACTCCGCTACAACTTTAACAGTTGATAACGGTGCTTATTTTAAAGTTGGTGACCTTATCAGAGTTGATGATGAAGTTATGGCAGTTTCTGCTGTATCTTCAAATAACCTCACAATTTCAAGAGGTTATGGCGACAGTACTGCTGCCGCTCACAACGATGATGCTAAGGTCTTTATATTGGGAACAATCCCTGTTGAAGGTGCTGATCCAGTATCAGGTATCAACAATCAGAGAACATCCCTCTATAATATGACACAAATCTACCAAGATGAGCTAGAAGTAACTCGTTCAGAGGAAAAAGCAGCCAAATACGGTGTAAGTTCTGAAATCGCATACCAAGGTGGTAAGAGATTAAAGGAAGCGGCTGTTAAATTAGAACAGAATATTATTCTCGGTTCAAGAAACGAGGATACATCCAACAAGAAAAGGTCCATGGGTGGACTTGACTATTTCATTACAAGTAATGTGGATAGCTCAACAAACACATTGACCCTTGCAAAAATCAATGACCAAATGCAGGCTAGCTTCGATGCTGGTGGTAACTGCGATATATTGGTAGTTGGTGGTGCACAAAAGAGAAAAATCAATCTCTTTGACGCCGATGACATCAGGTTTTCACAGGATGAAAACATTAGAGGTGCTATCGTGGATTATCTCGACCTTGACTTTGGAAGAGTATATATAATGTTAGATAGATGGGTACCATCAGATATGTTATTTGGGTTAGAAACTCAATACATTAACATGGTGTGGTTCGATACCTTTTTCATGGAAGCACTAGCAAAAACTGGTGATAGGCAACAGTACCAACTCGTTGGTGAGTGTTCAATGAAAGTGAAAAACCAAAAATCACATTTCAAATTTAACGCCTTAACCTAAGGAATTAGATTATGGGAGTAGTAAGAGGAACTGTAAGTAGCTATAGCGATATAGGTAATGGTTCCTCTACTCCCGAAGAGGAAGAAGAATAATGGCAACTGCTAGTACTGTAATAGATAGAATAACTAAGGCTTTTAATAGGCATGATAATGCTGATGTATTGGCTACATCTATGAATAATAGTACTACTTCTTTATCTTATACAGGGATTCTTCCAGCATGGGGTCCAGGTACAGTTGTAGAAGTAGAACAAGAATTAATGATGGTTCAATCTGTGGACACTTCTTTAAAAACCGCTACAGTTGTAAGAGGTTGGTTAAATACCACTGCCGCTTCTCATAGTTCTAACTTAACAATTTATGTTAACCCAAGAGTTTCAAGAGATGATATTTTAGATTTATTTAATGATTGCCTAACAGCAATTTATCCAAATATATATAAGGTTAGTACAACTACTGCCTCATATAGCACTAATACTATTGGATATAATGTACCATCAGATGTATCTAAAATATTATCAGTTCAATATTTATTAAATACAAACGCAGAACAGTGGGAGTATATAGGTGATTATGAGTTAATGCAGAATATGGCTACAAGTGATTTTGCTGGAGGAAATGCTCTAATGATAAAGAAATCTTTACCTTCAGCCGCAAGTATTAGAATTACTTATGCTTCACCTTTTACAAGATTTACTGCGGAATCTAATGATATGACTTCAACAGTAGGATTACAAGATTACATGACGGATCTTTTGTTTTATTTTTCTATGAATAGACTTATGGTACAAGAAGAATTACAAAATACCCAAAAGAAAAATGCTCAATCTCATCAAAGAAGCCAGGAATCACCTTCCTTTTTATCAGTAAGAACAGGGGAATGGTATCAAGCAAGATTTGAGGAGTTGTTGCAAGATTGTAAAAACCGACTACACTTGGATAATAAACCATTTATAATGAGTAGGTATGGCTAGAAAATATTTTAGTAACACAGCAGTAGCAACAACACTGGCAGCCAGTATTTCGGATGCCGATACTTCATTAACAGTTAATAGTTCTACTGGTTATCCTGCAGTACCTTTTGTTATAGCTATTAATGCCGGTACTTCATCAGAAGAAGTAATAAAAGTAGGAGCTAAATCAGGTACAACATTTAGTACATTAACAAGAGGTCATGATGGTAGTACAGCTAGAGCCCATACTTCTGGAGCAAGTGTTAAACATGTGGCTGCCGCTGAAGATTTCACTGGTCTATGGACACATACTCATGCAACCTCAGATGGTCATGCAAATATACCTTTAACAAATACAAGTGGTACATTGCCTACAACTAAAGGTGGTACAGGTCTTACTTCTTTGGGATCTGCTAAACAAGTAATAAAAGTTAATGACGCCGGTAATGCTTTAGAGTTTGGTAATGCAGAGGCAATATTAAACATAGATGGTATGACAGATGGATCTGGGATTACGATTGTAGATGATGATGACTTTGCTATATCAGATGGGGGCACAGAGAAAAAAGTTAATGCCTCACAAATAAAAGCCTATGTTGGACCTAAGACTGATGAGGAAATACAAGACATAGTGGGTGCTATGCTCACAGGTAATACTGAGACCAGAATAAGTGTTACTTATGAGGATGGCGATGGAACTATAGATTTTGTGGTAGATGACATGACGGCAGATACTAACACTCAATTATCTACAGAACAAGTACAAGACATAGTTGGAGCTATGTTTAGTGGTAATACAGAAACAAGAATTAGTGCTACCTATGAGGATGGAGACGGTACAATCGATTTAGTTGTAGATGATATGACCGCTAACGACAATACCCAACTTAGCACGGAAGCAGTACAAGATATTGTAGGAGCTATGTTTACCGGTAATACCGAAACAAACATTACAGTTACCTATGAGGATAGCGATGGAACAATAGACTTAGTTGCTACTGGAAATACCACCGAACAAATACAAGATATTGTTGGTGCTATGTTTAGTAGTAACACAGAAACTGGTATAACCGCTACTTACGAGGATTCTGATGGAACAATAGATTTAGTTGTATCAGCCGATAGTGCGGCTATTTTAGATGGAGATAGTGATTTTACAATATCAGATGGGGTTGCTAATGGAATACATTACGAGTTAGACAATACAGACATGGCTAACTGGAATCAAGGAGGTATTGCATTAACAACTGCTGGGGGAATTTTTAAACATCACCAAACACAAGCAGCCACATACACAATAGCTTCAACAGAGGGTACAGTTCTTGCAGGACCAATAACAATAACAGGCACTATAACAAATAGTGGTACAATGGTGATATTATGAGTGAAATACAAGTAAACACAATCAATGAATATACAAGTGCAAATGGTGTAACCATTGATGGTGTCTTACTTAAAGATAACGCTATTAATACAGATACTATTAATGAAAAGACATCAACTTCTGGTGTAACGATAGATGGCGTATTAATTAAAGACGGATTAGTAGATGGTAAAGATGTTAGTGCTATTACAAGTGGTTTATCTTCAGCCCAAACATTTAGATTAACAGCAGGAATAGGTGGTGCAGTAGACGCCGCTATTACTTCTAACTGGGAAGTACCTGATACAGAAAATCAAGGAAATATGGGATCCCTTGTATCAGAAAGTTCTGGGATCTTTACTTTTTCAGAAACAGGGTATTATTTAATTATTGCCCAAGGTGCTACAATAACTAACACAGCAGGAAATGTAACTATTGAAGTTCATATAACTAATGACAATTCAACTTACACTATGGTTGCTGATGCTAGAACCTATAACTCTAATCAAAATGATACAACTATGACCCATACAATAGTCGATGTAACTAATGTAAGTAATGATAAAGTTAAATTTTTTGCTGATGTAGACCAATCAAACTGTGAATTAAGAGGAAGTACAACATCAAACCTTACTTGTGTATCTTTTCTAAAACTAGGAGCAACATAATGGCAATAGGTGTAGCAGATGTTATGAAATATTTTAACCAAGGAAAAATGCAATGGTGGGGTTGGAAAGACACTTCTGCTGGTGAGGTTTATTCTAATCTTAAACTTCTTGATGATACCGCAACAATGCCTAGTGAAAGTGATGTCAATGCCAAGATTGCAGAGATACAAGTACAAGAAAATAGAAAATACGACTACCCTTCAATAGCAGACCAGCTTGATGATATTTATCACAATGGAATTGATGATTGGAAAGCTACTATTAAAGCAACTAAAGATAAATACCCAAAGTCAGGAGGATAAATGCCAGGAATTATAAAGATAGATGATGGAAGTGGTAACTATACCATATTAACTAATGGTGGTTCATTAGGTTCAGACAAGACAATTACTATTCCTAATACAACAGGAACTATGGCTTTGACTTCAGATATAGTTGCAGACACAGACACAAAAGGTTTAGAGGGTTTTCAACAATTTAGACAAAATGCAGATAGTACAGCTAATGCTGGATATGTAACTGCTAACTGGGAAGAAAATGACACAGATTATCAAGCAATAGGAAGTTACATATCAGAAAGTTCTGGAGTATTTAGTTTTAGTGCAACTGGTAAATATTTAATTTCTGGACAAGCAGAAATGTATGCACCAGCAGGTGCTTATGCAAACTTTTTAATTGACTTTACAACAGATAACACCAATTACAATACTAGAGCTAGAGGTTCTACAACAGGTGGGGGCAATAGACATATAAGTTCCACAGTAGGTGCATTGTTTGATGTTACAGATACCTCAAACTGCAAGGTTAAATTCTACAGGTCTACAAATAGTAACAGTTGTGTACTGTATGGTAATACAGGTTATATGATGACAGGTCTTAATTTTTTTAGATTAGGAGATACATAATGGAAATAGGATTACAGGATGCTTTACAACAATTTAATATTGGTAAAGGTGCTTGGTATGGGTGGAAGGATTCAAAAGATGGTGAGGTATATTCTAATATAAAAGTTATTGATGATACAGCTACTCTTCCTAGTGAAGCTGAGGTTAATGCCAAGATTGCAGAACTAAAAGTAATACAAACTAGGATATTAGAATATGGTTCTATTGGCGACCAACTTGATATGTTATATCATGACATGGCTGCTGATAAAGGAGATAAGACAGGTGACTGGTTTTCTGCTGTAAAAAAAGTAAAAAACGATAACCCTAAAGGATAATTATGTTAGGATATAAATATGGCAAGTGAAATAAAAGTAGATACAATAAATGAAAAAACATCAGCAAATGGTGTTACAATAGATGGAGTACTAATAAAAGATGGGGCAGTAGATGGTACTGCTGACATAGGATTAGTAATAGCTTTAGGATAATAAATGGCAAATACATTTAAAAATGAAGTTAAAGACTTAGGAACTGGTAACGCAGATATACTTGCCGCTTCTGAGTTATCATCTGGAACAGGTATAGTATTAACTATTCGTTGTACTAATGTGGATGGAACAAATAATGCCACAGTAGATATAGAAGTAGTTAAAGCTAGTTCTGGAGGTAACGCCTATCTTGCAAAAGGTATGACAGTACCAGCAGGTGGTTCAATAGAAGTAGCCGGAGGATCTAAAATTGTATTGGAAACTGGAGATAAGGTACAAGGCTTAGCTTCAGGGGCCAGTGATGTTGAGGTTTTTCTAAGTTGGCTACACATAACTTAAAGGAAATTAATTAATGGCTATTAATGGACAGGTAGGTAATTCTACTAATCTAAGCGACCAGGATGGTTCAGCAGTCTTAACTTTTGAAGAATTAGGACATGGAGGAGCTAATAATTATTTACCTGGAAGAGATGGTAAATTTTTTATTTATGGTACTGAATTTTCAAGTACTTCTAGCGTTAATATACAAACAGGTTTTGAACAAGCAACCATAATAGAAGTGGAATTTATTGTGATTAAGCCTGTTACTGATGGTGCTGGTTTACAAGTTCAGTTTTATGAAGCTGGTACTTTGGAAGACCAAGGAGTTTATGATAACGCAAGATACAAACAAGACAGTTCAAATAATGTATCTTTTACTAATGATTCCGCTAACGCTGATATTCCTTTAGGAGAAGTAGGAAATGGTACAGGTGAAGCATATTGCGGTACTCTGACTATATGCCATGCTAATAATTCAGCAACCCAAACAAGTTATTATGCAAGAGGTGTAGGTATGAACGCAGATCCTGAATTGGAATGTTATGAAGTAGGTGGTGAACTACCCCAAGCAAGTGTGGTAGACGGTATAAAAGTATTCTTTAGTTCAGGAAATATAGCAAGTGGAAAAATAAAGATATATGGGTACGCATAATGGGTAGTAATAAGAAAACATTTAAAAAGGTTTGGACCCATAATTTAGCAGGCACAACAGGTGTTACTAAAGATGGAATTTTTACTTCAGGTAATTTATATTTATTTACAGGGGATACTCTATACACAACCACAAATGCAGGCCATAATAAGTTTTCTTTTAGATATAATGATACCGATTATGAAGATTCCTACTACAGTCGTTCAGCTCAAATAATGCAACATGGACAAGGTGGTATAATACACCAAGGAAGCCACAATACAAACTTTGGGGCTTCTGTAGGTTATCAAGGTAGTGCCGCTACAGAGGCACACGCTTTTAAATTTTGGATCAAACCTGGTAGTATTGCCGAGTTAGCGGGAGTTTTTTATTATGATAGTATAGGACATGTAAATGGAACTGGTTTTAGAATTCAACAAGAAGGTGGAGCATTGAGAATTGATGAAAAAGTACATGGCTTTACCTTTAAACACACTTCAGGATACACTTATACAGCAGGTAATTTAAATTTATATGAAGTTGATTTCGAGCAGGTAGTGTATGTCTAGTTTAATAATGGTTAATAGAACTGTAATAGGAGCTGATTCCATGGATGCCACAATTACTGGAATTGATGATACATACGACCACTATGTGCTAATGGCTAAAAATCTAGGTGGTGGATATAACAAAAGTATTAATTTTCGTGTAACAAAAAGTGGGACCCCACATACGGATGCTAGTGATTATGAATACTCAGGAAGAAATATTTATAATGGTGGTTTAAGAGCAAGAAATCATGCAGGTAATTCCCTGGCTCAAATAACAAATAACTGGGGAGAAAATAACGATAGAAATTATGCGGCAGCATTTTTTGAAATGCACTTATATAATTTTGCGGCTGATGATTATGATTATGTTACTACTTATGGTTGTGCTGGTTTAAGTAACGATAGTTATGGTTATCCTATACCTCATACTGCATTTGTGGTTAAGGATGCAACTGCAAGTGATGGTATACAATTATTGAGAGATTCCTCTGGTACCACTATGGCTTTTATGGATATTTGTTTATACGGAGTGAAATAAGGGGGTGAAAATATGGCAGAAAAAACATTAGATGATTTTACAACTCAGGCAACTACAGAAGTAAATTCAGAAAAACCTATCAAAATTACATATAACGATACAACAAGAGAGTGTAATTCGGATGAATATGATGTAATTATTAAGAATAGAGCCCAAGCGTATTATGATGAATACCGCTATGACTATGTACAAAGTAGGGAACAATCATACGGGAAAATAGGTGACCAATTGGATTTATTATATAAAGATATTGTAGCTGGTAAAGTGGATGCAACTGGTGAGTTTGCAAAGAATATAAAAGCTGTAAAAGACGCCAATCCTAAACCTTCATAATGGATTATTTTTTAGGATTCCTAGCAGGATATTTTTGGAAAAAACTTATGGACTTTCTTAAAGATTTGCCTGAAGATGTAGATAGAAGAACATATTGGATGTTTCAAAAATATGAATAATGGTAACGGTATGAAAGCCACAGTTAATCTTGGACAAATATTACAAGGTGGTTTAGCTGCCTTAGTAGGTTGGTTGTTTAAAACTGTGAACGATATGCAACAAGAAGTGGCTACATTGAAAGCCCAAGTTAGTGCGTATTCAGAAAGTATTACGGGATTTAATAATAACCTAATAATCATAGAAGAAGTAATTAGAGAAATACTGTTTAAAGTCGGGGGCTAAATTGATGGAGTGGAACACCTGCGATTGTTGTAAAAATTGTAATTGCGGTGGTTAATAAATTATTAAGGATCTTAATAGTATTACTGTTAATCCATCCCTTACCAGTCTATGCAGAAGAAGTTGTTGAAACAGAAACTTTTGATGGTGGTGAAAATGGTGGAGAACAAGTAACTGATATAGAAGTTCCGCCAACAGAAAACAATAACCTAGTAAAAATAGATGACACCTGGGATTACTATGGTGGTATGGATAATCATCACATGGAATTAGAGTATCAAAAACATGGGGGTACAGCTAATGATTATGAGTTTACTCTACCAACTGACCATGATGTTTATGAGGTTGGTTTTACTATAGGTGCTATGAATAATGAGGGTGAAGTTACCTATACACATAATGATGAAACCACACAAATAAATACAATAGACGCCCAACAAGGTATGAATATAGCAACAATGTTTGAGGAAGTTGTGTACTCTGTACAAGATACCGCTAATAAGTTTATTGATAGTTTTACTATTACTATTAATGATTGGTCTTTATTAGATAATATAGAAATTAAATATGAAGGTACTACTACTACAACTCTTAATCCTTTAGATGTACAACGCCAGGCTAACTTTGCTTCTTATGGTATATCAGAAACAGATGGAGAAAGAGAGGAAAGAGAAGAAGAAGAATACCATGAGGAACAACAAATTATTATTCAGGAAGCTATTGAGGTTGAAGATAATATGGCTGAAACTGGATATTCAGAAACTGATGAGGAAAGAGCAGAGAGAGAAGCCCGTACTAATGTAACTATTATTGTGGGAAATGAAGAAGTAACCTATACTGAGAAAGAACAAAATGATGGTACTATTGAAAGGGACCAAGAAAGAGCTAAGAACGAAGAACTATATGGAGTGGCTCTTACTGATGAACAAATAGAACGAGGAGATTTAGAACTATATGAAGAAGAAATCGGAGAAGAGTTTTTTGAGGATGATGATATGGTACTCATTGTGGCAGATGAATATGAAGATGAGGAGTTTATTGAACTTACTGAGGAGGAGTATGAAGAACTTGAAAAACAAATGGAAATTGATGTTATGGTACTTGAACTTGAAGAAGAGTTGGAGATATTTGAGTTTGACACTAAAGAGGAGGCTGAAGAATTTGTTGAGACCTATCTTGAAATTGAAGAATACATTGAAGAACTAGAAGAATTTGAAACCGAAATAATTATTATTGAAGAAGATATAGACCTAATAGATGTATTTATTGCTAATGATTTATTCCCGCCAACTGAGGAAGAAATTAAACAGGATCTGGAATCTGTACAAGAAGAATTACAGGAAGAAATAGAAGTGATAATTGTTGAGGAAATTATAGAAGAAATTTTTATAGAGCCTGAAGAATTATCAGAAGAAGAAATAGAAGAACAGATTGAGGTGATAGAAGAAGTTATTGAGGTGGAAGAAATTTTTGAAGAAGAAGCCACAGAAGAAGAAAAGGAAGAAGCTATTGAAGAATATGTGGAAGAACTTGAAACCGAAGAAGTCATTGAAATCATTGAAGAAGTAGTTGAGGTTGGTGTTCAAAACCTAGAACAAGTATCAGAAGAAGTACAAGAAGTGGTACAGGCTGTAGTTGAAGAAGCCATTGCAGATGTAGAAGAACTAACTGAAGAACAGGTTGAAGTTGTCGCTGAAGTATTACAGGTACAGACTGAGGATGTTGAGATTATCGCAGAGGCTGTAAAAGAAGATGAAATAGTAGCCGAGGCAGTAGAGGAATATGTTGAGAGAGCTGTAGAAAATGCGGATGTAGAGAATTATACCCTTGCTGATGTTGTTACTGAGGTACAGTATGAGGAGTTCTTAGAGAACCCAATAGAAACTTTTGTGGACTTTGATAACTTAGAAGAAATAACCCTTGAAAACATTGGAGATGATATGACCTCAGACCAAAAAGAAAAAGCACAAGAAGTTGTGGTTCCAGTTATTTTGACTAGAATAGCTAGTATGGCAGCATTTATATTAAGGAAATCATAATGTTTAAAAAACTATGGAATTGGTTTGTGGAGGCAATTAAAGAAACTTTAAATCTTAGTTGGACCTTAGTAGGTTTGGTTATAGCCACACTTACCCTTACTGGTTCTGCTCAACAGGTTACAGGTCTTGCGACTTTAATTACATTAGCCGTATGGTTATTAACTATAGGCTTTAGAAAATGAGCTGTTGTCGTACCTACAAACAAGAAGGTACAGGTACTTATGTTACAATTTGTAACAGCAAGTACGGACACAGATAGGAGATATAATGAAAAAATATCAAGTACTGAGGATTAGTTCTCAGATAGATTGTACTAATGGTATTCTATATGAAATAAATCCTGATGGTACAAAAAGATTCCTTTGCTATACATTGGAAGATGAAAAAAGAGAAACCAAAGTAATGCACGAAACTAGGATTCCAGCGGGTACTTATAAACTATCTTTAAGAAAAGAAGGTGGTTTTCATAGTAGATACCTAAAGAAATACGGGCCTAGCTTTCATCATGGGATGATCCATGTTGATAATGTGCCTGGGTTTAAGTATATACTTTGGCATACAGGCAATACAGATGAGCATACCTCAGGGTGCCTAATAGTAGGTCAATCCCAAAAGAGTAACTTAGTAGATCCAAATGGTTTTGTTTCCGCTAGTGTTAGTGCTTATAAATCTATATATCCTAAGGTAGCAGAGGCAATACTCAAAGAAGGTGCAGAAGTAACTTATGTGGATTACGACACAGAAGCCCATTGTGCCCCTGAGTGTAAACCAAAGAAACCCCCTCTACTAAGAAGATGGGCATTATAATTGGCTAAAAACGAAATACAACAACCGTTTCCGTACGACTTATCGTTCGAGGAATTTTCTAAAGCTGTTGGTATTGGTGGTTTATGGTCAGTAGGTGTAGATGGTAGTGGATATTTATTATCCACATTAGAAGATGAAGCACCTTTTGAATATAGGGCTTATACAGTACAGTCTATACCAGTACAAAAGCAGAGATTAGATACTTCTGCTGAGCCAGGTGAACAAACATTTGAGCAATGGTGGACTAGAGCCCAACACTCATTTAATCAAGGTGCAGGTCAAGATGTATTTGACGCCGAAGGTTCTAATAGATTTTCTTTTAGGTCTAGTAGAGGCATAGATATATGGACAGAGGGTCAAATAAGTTTACTTAAAGATACTGATAGTGTGGCTAATAGTACCGGTGATGACTTAAATTGGTTTATAGCTGGAGGTTATATATTCTATTCAAAAGATGGTTCATTATATAGGTCTACAACTGTTGATGGTACTTATACTGCTAATGATTTAGGTGGACCTGGTAGTGGTCAAGATATAGTATCAATGACTACTGATGGTCAATATGTTTATGTATGTTGGACAGGAGCAAACAATATCAGAAAAGCAGATATAGACTCCGGGAGCTGGGCTAGTGAAGGCTCATTAGCTAATAACTTGGATCCAGAAATAATAGGTTTTGTAAAAGGTAGATTAATGGCTGCTAAAGATAATAAATTATATGAAGTAGATTTATCTACTACGGATGCACCTGATCCTTTCTTCACACATAAAACTTCAGAGTGGACTTGGTCATCTATAACAGAGGCTGGTCCAGCTATTTATGTTTCAGGTTATGCAGGTGAAACTTCAGAGATATATGCCACTAGATTAACTACACAAGATTTAGCTTATGCTAGTACCAGTACTTTAGGCGCACCTGTAAGCGTATATAAAGCACCTGAGGGTGAAGTTATACATACTATTAAGGGATATTTAGGTAGAGCTTTAGTAATCGGTACAAGTAAAGGTATACGATTAGCGGCAATAACTGATGAAACTGGTGGCTTAGAAGTAAGCTCATTACTTGTAGGTGAGGATCAAGGTATAACTAATCCAGTTAAGTCTATAGAACTTGATGGTGATTATGCTTATTTTGGTTGGACTAAATATGATGGAACTTATTCAGGTATAGGTAAAATTGATTTATCTACTACAGCTTTTTCTAGCCACTTAATGTATAGTATTCAAGGTGATGTAACTAGCATAGCCCAATTTGGTGGAAGGTTATTATTCTCTGTGAATAATGTACCAAGTAGTGGCCACAGTAGAGTTATTAAAGAACACTCCACTAACTATGTGGGTACTGGTGAATTAGAAACAGGTGAAATTAGATTTGGTACATTTGAAGTTAAGACCCTAAGATACTTTGACGCCATGTTAAAAGGTACAGGTTTATTAGATGTTGACCTTAAAAAAGATATTACGGGTACTTATGATAGTATTGTTGGTAACTGGGAAGCTGATATAGAAGTAACTGATAGGGTTTATGGAATTATTGAACAGAATATGGAAAAAGATATATCAAGGTTTGAGCTTAAATTAACTTTAAAAACTTTGTCTGCCACATCTACACCTAAGTTATTAGAATGGCGAGTAAGAGGTGAACCTAAAGTAAAGGGAAGGTATAGATACTTTGTTCCTATAATGTTATATGATACAATGATAGCTAACAGTGGCCAGACATTTGGTTATGCTGGCTACAGCCAAGAGAAGTTAAATGAGTTGATGGAGGTATATAGGAGTGGTAAAATAATACAATTCCAAGATCCCGGAAGTCATTTACCTAATGGTACTCCTTCGGTTACTGTAAGGATAGAAGATTTACAGTTTAAATCGTGGGCAGCACCAAGTGGCTATGAAGGACCAGGAGGTATAGCATTAATAGTAATGAGGGAACAAACCTAACAAGTACACCCCAAAGTACAAGCGCCGACATCGATGACCATATAAAAAGTTTAGGTCTCGATCCAAAAGACTATCACATATTAGACCCTGTTGAAGTAAGAAGCTGGGATACAAATATGGGTAATAGTGTAGAACGCCTACATTATTATAAATTAAGATTGGTCAAAAAAATACCAGAGAATAAAGATTTTTATGATGATTTGGTTAAAGAAATAAAGACCCATAAGCCTAAAAAGAAAGTTACTAACGGTGATTCCACATTTGTGATTGCCTTATCTGATTGGCAACTAGGTAAATCTGATGGTAAAGGTACAAAGATGATTACCAAAAGAATACTAACCATGATAGATGATGTAACCACACAAATAGATGAGCTTAAAAAATCTGGTGAAAAGATTGATGAGTTATATATTGTAGGCTTAGGTGATATTGTGGAAGGTTGTGAAGGTCATTATGACATGCAGACTTTCTCAGTTGACCTAGATATGAGAAGCCAAGTTAGATTAGCCTGGCAATTACTTATTAAATGTTTAGAGGCTTGGTCACCTCTAGTAAATAATATAACCATCTCATGTGTACCAGGTAATCATGGGGAGGTAAGAAGAAATGGTAAAGCATTTACTACCTTCGGTGATAACTGGGATGTCCATGTATTTGAGGTATTAGAAGCAGTATTATCCCAGAATAAAAAAGCGTATGGTCATGTTAAGTTTGAAATACCTAACGATGAATTAGTTATGGTTACAAAGATAAGAGGAAATAAATTTGTATTTGCACATGGTCATCAATTTAGAGCTGGTGGGACTACTAGCTTTGATAAACAAAAGAAGTGGTTGGCTTTACAGTCATTAGCCAAGCTACCTTCAGATGGTTGTGATGTAATCTTATCAGGTCACTTCCACCATTTGTCAGTAGTACAAGAATACAATACCTTATTTCTACAAGCACCTTCTATGGATGGTGGTAGTAGATGGGCTGAGAATACTCATGCTTTAGTTTCGGATCCCGGAACATTGACTTTCTTAGTATCTAAAAATAAGGTAAATAAAATTGAAATTATTTAAAAGGGGGTGAAATAAATATGGAATATAAAGATATGTTAGAAAAAACTCTTTGGACCTTTGTAGAAGCGTTCATTGGTGCTTTAACAGTGGCCCCTCTTATAGGTGTGGATGCTAGTGCATTACAATTAGCAGCCATGTCTGGAGCAGGTGCGGCTTTAGTTGTCGTTAAGGAATTTGCTAAAAACCAAATTTCTGCATAATGCCAAAGAAGAAAAAGAAAAAGAAAAAAAGATATTAAGAAAGGCCCTAGAGATAGGGCTTTTCTAAGGTTCAATCATTATACACTCGCCGGGACATTCCTCAGCGGATTCAATTACAGCTTCTTCTTGACCTTTAGGAACTGTAGCTAAACCATCAGCTCCTTCTGTATTACCTTCTATTGCAGAATATATGTGGTCACCATCTTTTACATAAAAAAGACCATCATCTAATCCAACAAAAACATCAGGTGCTATTTCTTGGCATATACCATCACCTGTACATAAATCTTGGTCAATCCATACTTTCACAAAAGTATTATATCACATGCCATGCTTATGTAATACCAATAATGCTTCTTCAGGTGAAGTGATTACTGCCGCTATACCTCCATCAGAAGTTATACGGTCTAAAAATAATTCTTGTTTAGGACTGAGTCCATGAGATCCATCGGCTCTCTTTACTTCAAAAGCTACAAATCTACCTTCTATACATCCTATTATGTCTGATATACCACCACCTTGTGTGGCATTACCATGTATTTTAATCCATGTACCACCATACTCTCTGAGTGTAGATAGTATAGCTCTATGGATAACGCTTTCTCTAGCTCCCATTATTTCTCCTTCATCATAAATGTTTTAAGGGATAACTCACACTTGTGCGAGGGACTTACACACATAGCTTGTTTGGAGTTGTCAAATTCTATTATTCTAAGTGGTTTTTTACAACCTTTGCAGTTTCTTAATTTGTCCCCCTAGTTTATAGAGTGAAGTGGGTTACTTGGCGCTTGTAACCCACCTCATTATTGCTACGAGAGAGGAGGTAGCAATCTCTATTATAATTCCATTGATGGACTATTGTCAACCGGAGTTTCTGATAATAAATCCCTGCTAAATACATCATTAACTTCGGATCTTTTTTGATTATCCCATTCACCATCGACAATAGCCAAAGCACAACTTCTACCTGTTAGTTTATCTAACGGTATATCCATTGCACCTTCACCATCTATAGGCACACCACATGCCTCTAAAGTATTTCTGAAATTCCACAATGATTGTGGTAATAAAACGGTGTTATAAAAGAACTTCTGTCCATTAAACTCACCACCATCTATTTGAAATACCCATACTACCATAGGGTTACCAGCCTTAGAAGTTTCAGCTTTTGCTTCCACAACTTTAGCAGGATAATTACCTTCAGGTATTACTATTTTCTTTTTACCTTCAACGCCAGTAAAGTCTACGGATAACTTCTTCTCGCTTTGAATATTTACTTCTCCCATTTACTTACCTCCTAATTTACTAAGTATTTTTGGAACTGTTACATTGTACGCCATGTTAGGCAGTACTGGATCATTACCAGTAGTAAGTCTTTCACCTACTAATGCTCTTGCACTTCTGAATTCCATACCATAATTTATATCCGGTACAGTATCTATAGGTGCGCCTGCTGGTATATCTCCTTCTTCGACAAAAGTTCTCGCTATAATATCAGGCATTTCGCAGAGTGTTGACCTTATTGAGGGCGACACATCTGGAACAATGTCTGGTCCTGAAAACTCTTTATCTTCTTTCAAGTACCTCTCTTGTGCCACATATATTAAGTTCATACCTTTTGTCCTACAAACGGCAGATAGTTCTTCCATAAATTCGTTCATGGATTGACCTAATCTACCCCAACTTTGCATAGTTGGATTGTTTGGCATGCGTTCTGTATCTCTACTTTCCTCATCTTTAAGGATGTATCTCATACAAGTACGAGCCAAAGCAGTTACAGTATCAATAACCACTGTCTTTCTATCGTGGTCACCATACTTTAGAAAATACAAAAAGTCGTAGGCGTTAGACCATGTAACTTTTTGTGGTTTTCCTTTCTTATCTACGGGAAACAGTTGTAAATCTGGTATATCTCTTACCGTCATCATACCTGGTTCAGCCATAAATAGAATTGGTTTTGGACCAGAACAAGCAAATCTAGTTTTACCAGTTTTCTGCTGACCATATACACACATATGTAATGATTGGCCAACCTTATCTACTGTAGATACTTGTCCTTGTATTTCGGCTAATCTAGCTTCGTCCATTTCTCACCTCCTTTTGGTATCTTTGTTTTCTTATTTGATTGGCTTGCGGTGATCCCATCAAATCAGCATTACATAAATCCTGAAATGAACAGTCCCAATCACAGGCCTTATTCAAAACTCTATAATAGGCTAAGTCATCATCACTATCCATGAAGTTTATCATGGTAGCTGTACTATATAACTCCTCTATCATTGTGTTTGTTAATAGTTGTGGTTTAGCTATTGATATCCTCTTATAGAAATTAGAGTTAGCCTTTAGATTATCTAACCAAGTTTGTAGGTTATCATCTATTACCAAATCATTTTCCTCTATAAAAGATTTCAATGTAGGATAATCTGTTTCTATTTTAACCTTAGACATACGACCAGCTTTGGTCATACGAGGTACTGTTGGTGGTTTAGTACGGATATAGTTAAATATAAATTGGTCTACTTTTATACCTAATTGATTTAACGCCCACAAATATAATGTGGATTGTATATCAGTATTACGCCACTCAGTATCTGGTAAAGTCTTGTTAGATTTATGGTCCCAACAACTAATTACACCATCTCTTTTATCCTTGACAATCATATCTGGTTTAAATTTAAACAATAGGCCTTTACCTATATCAACTTCAAAATCTTCCTCTACTGATATAATTTCTAGGTTCTTATCTTCTTCTTCCCAGAAGTCCATATAACCATTCATTAATCTAGCAGAGATACCAGGCAAATCGCCATAGTGTTCTTTCTCTTCCGCTAAGAAACCATTAAACTTATGAGTTAATTCACCATAAGTTTCTAACCAATCTTCACCTTTGTAATGTGCTTCCAACATAGAGTGGATCCAATTACCTAAAGCTAAAGGTACTGATTTTCTAGTGGGTTCTAATCCTTCAATATATTTATATTCATATTGTTTAGGACAGCGCCTGAAAGTTTTTAATTTAGATTGTGATATTTTCACAATTCCTCCCTCACTATCATTATAATACTTTTCGGACTATTTGTAAAGTTTCTGCACCTTCTGACCAATAGTCACCTACTTGAACATCAGCCACAATAGGTACTCTTAGTTCAAAGTCATAAGGTTCTATAATAGGGTTTTCCATAATTCTTACTATCTTATCTACGGATTCATTAACTTTGGATTCGTGTATTAGAAGTAGTAAGGAGTCATGTACTGTGCCTATCAGATTATCTTTAAATTCTGGATTTAATTCATTTAAGGTCATCAACATTAAATCACTAGCCAAAGATTGAACAGGTGAATTAATAGCCTGCCTCTCAGCTTGGGCTCTATAATATTCATTAGAGGAGTTAATGTCATTTAATACCCTAAGTCTACCTAAGGGATTCATCACATAACCTCTTCTCTTCACCGTATCTCTTTGTCTTTGGTGCCATTCAAGTAAAGCTGGATAAGTATTAAAGAATTTAGTTCTGGTTTCTTTAGCCTCATCTAAGGATATACTAAGACCAAAATTATCTCTGGCATATAGCTTAAACTTCTCAGCACCCATACCATAAACAAAACCGAAGTTAACCGCCTTAGCTTTTTTCCTTTCTTCTTTCTCTGGAAATTCTTTACCGGTCATGGCTTGTGCTGTTATAGTATGTATGTCGCTATTACTATGAAAGGCGCTTAAAAGTGCCTTATCGTTGCTGTAATGCGCCACTAAACGCAGTTCTACTTGTGAATAGTCTACTTCAATAACCTTATAATCTTTGACACCGCCAATAAGACCACGAATAAATTCATCTCTAGGTACTTGTTGTAAGTTAGGATCCGAACTAGATAGTCGCCCGGTTACAGTATGAAATGGTTTGTAGTTAGTATGTAACCTACAATCTTCATCCATTCTTTCTAACCAATTATCAAAGTATCTTGATTTATATCCAGCCCAATGTCTGAAGTCTAATACCTTATCAACTACACCTGACTGGTCCATATCTAATAGTCTTAATAGTACGGATTCAGCAGTAGAAGGTGAACCAGATTTTGTACTCTCTAACATAGGTAAACCTAATTCTTTATATAATAGATTACCTAATTGTTTAGGACTACGAGGATTAATCTCATAACCTACTATGTTATATAATTCCTCTTTTATTACTTCAACTATGTCATTGGTTTTATCTAACCTTTTATTAAACTTATCCTCATCAACAGGCATACCTACCATTTCCATATCAGCCAGGTTTCTATAAGCTGGCATAAGTATGTCAAAATATAATGGATTAGATATATGATGATTACCTTTATTAGATTTACTACCTAATAGATTTCTTTGGTGTTGCCATATCTGATATGTATATACCACATCTAATGCACCATACTCAAATAGTTCATCTTTATCCATACGATAAGGATCTTTAGATTTCATCAAATGTTTCCATGGTTCTACACCAAGATATTTAATAGCTAAGGTTTCTAAATCCTTCTTAACATTTTCATCTAAGGTATATTCAGCGCCCATTGTATCAAAGTCAGGAAAGTATTCTCTACCATACCTGGCCTTAATAGCTTTATAATCAAACTTACCATTCTGCATAATCCAGTACTCAACCCTATCTAAGATAGGATATACCATTTCCCAGTAGCTATGTTGCATTTGGTACTTATAATCTTGGTGATATAAAGGTAGCACAAATGCAGTTTCACCATCAAAGGTAAATTGAATACTGACAATTTTAAAGGTTGGGTTAAAATAATCCCCCAACCTTTTAATATTCTTTGTGGTAGTTTCTACATCTAATGCGGCAGTAGGTTTAAAGGCTTGTAATGCCTCATGTACTCTTATATTGGAGTCTAGTACTACCGTTTTCATACATGTATACCTTTCTGAACTTTATCATAAAGGGTTTTTAAATTCATAGGCTTAAAGTTTTTATCCCTCTCAATATATAAACCGAAAGGTAAGTCTAAATCCCTTAGCTCATTTATGCTAAATGGACCGAACTCACCGTCTGGTACCATGTGAGAAGTAACAAAGCCATAAGCTCTATCCTCATCTTTATCTAACTCCATAAGATACCAAGTGAAGCTACCTGTTGGATCAAAGAACTTACCTGTAACAGTCTGTTCTTCCATCTTCATTTCATCACCATAACCTAATTCTGGTGTATCTTCTAGTATCTTTTTGGTTAACATTTTTTGTCTTGCCATTAGAATACTCCTTCCATATCTTTAGCAAAACCATGTAACGAAAATATTGTATGGGTAAAAGAACCCCACTTAATATCATTACCTTCGTTCCATTGGTTATAGTTCTTCATAAACCTACTACCGTAGGCTACTGCAAGAACTACATCTTTGGCCCAGTGTTTGTGAAAATCACAAGACCTCATTATATAATTCATATATAATTTTTTATTTCTTATTGCCAGATGATAACCAATAGAACAAGGCACTCTTTTGTGGCTAGCTCTATTATCTTTATCTTCTGGGTACCATATTGGTACATATAATTGTCGGCTTTCTTCATTTCTGAGAGCCGCCGCAACTATTGTATCTAAATGGCCTTGTAATCTTGAAGGATATGAATAAGAAAACTTACCGTCATGTATAAACTTTGACCAGTATTCCTCATCATGTTTATAAGCATTACCAGGATTAGCACCTGTATTAATCCTTTCAAACAATTCTTCCTTCAGATAATCACCATCTAAATTCTTCAAACCCCATTTCCAAATATCATCACCCATACCTTTATGACTAATGGTGTATTGGTAATTCAATAACTCGTGGGTCATATAGCCTTTGTCTTTAGATACATCCATATCTTGCACAGATTTAGATTGGTATACTAAAGCCAATTCTTTAAGATCCCTTGTTATCTCATTTTGAGCTTGGTCTATAGATATAAAATATCTCATCTATTCCTCCTCATTAAAGAAACAATATCTGCATGATGTCCATGATGGGTCCATATAGTTATAGCACCTATCACAAATCATACATCTAATCCTTCTAACTTATCTAAGGTTAAACTACTAACCAAAATACTTGGTTTTCTTTCACCTTTTTTGGCCAAATCATACATAGTTCTAACTCTACGAAATGGACCATAGATTTCTTCTTCTATGGGTTTACCTTGTCGTTCATATCTCAATACGGTTTCATGCCACTTCTGTATTCTTCTAGTTGTAGGTGTATCTATATCCATAATCAAATTAAACATTTGTGGATTAGCATAGAGATAAGGTAAAGTTTTAAAAGCATGTACCTGTGATACATCTATTTTCCACTGAAAACTTATCTCTTTAGGATCACCTATATAACTAGCTAAAACACTGGCTAGACCTATATCTAAACCAGAGATATAACCCATATAAGTAACGCGGCTATGAAACACTAGGGTAGGTTTTATGTGTGAGTCCAACTGACCTCTAAAGGTAGCTGATAACAGACAGTTACCCCATTTGTGTTTCTTAGCCGACCGTTTGTTACTTCGGAATTGCATTTCAGTTACAATTCCTTTATTACCAACCTCATTATATATCTCTCTGGATGCCTTAATGAACCTACTTGTTATCTCGGGATCCAAATAGCTACGAATAAGATTGGTCCATCTACCTTGTAAGAACCATAAATCATGACCGATATTAAAATCGTTATGAAGGCTGGTGCTTTTCAAGGTAACATCATATAAATTGGTACCAATTCCCATTTCATGGCCTACCTCACTGGATAGTATATGACTTCTTGTGGCAATACTATGTAAAGCCGTAGCTTCAAATGTATTAATATCCACTATCCTGTCTGAACTTATTAACTTCAGCCTTTCTAAAGTAATACTCCGCAAAGCTATCAAATTGAAAGCCAGAAGTTATCAATAATTCTAGGAAAAAGTGAAAGGTGTCTGCTAACTCCTCTTTATAGTGGATTTCATCAGTTTCAACTGCATCACTTTTCCATGGTTTATTCTTTAAACAGTTTGTGGCTTCAGATAGTTCTTCAACTACCCTATAAGCACACTCCTTTAGTCGCATTTGTACCATTCGGTCATTTAGCTCACCAAAGTTTTTCTTCTCTACAACATTTCCACCATTCTTAGCTTCAATATCCTCATACTTATTCATAAGGATTTGTTGTCTACAGAACATGGCTTCTAATAAGTCTCCACCATATTCTTCCTTGATTTTCTCAAGGTCTACATTAATGTCATTTACATTAACCATATATTATCTCTCCTTCGCCTAAACTATCTGGCCAAGTAAATGGCACTACTATTTCAGGCATACTAGAATATCTTACGGGATTCATACCAAGATGATTTTGTATATAGGATTGTACAAATTCATTAGTGCTACCTTTATAACTATAAGGTGCAACTTTGAATTGAGCCATACCATTATTACCATTCAATACGGTAGATAACATACGGAACATCAATCCATAACTCATAACCAACATATCATTTTGTATTGCAGTATCTGATCCATCTGGTGTAAGCTCTACACCTTCTATCACATCACCTTCTTGCATACAAAATAAGAATTGTAGTTCGGGATATTCTCTCATCTTGATCCATTGGTCAACAAATAATTTATTTCTGATATTACCCTGTCTATAAACACTTGCATATATCGGTTCAGAAACTTCAGGTGTTCTATCTAATATGTATAACACACCATCTTTATCTTCTTCATGCCAATGGTCTAGTAACCAATAATTCCATTCATCTTTCCAATCTGTGGAAATTGAAGCGGGAGATTTGATTACCTTACAATACTCATCACCAAGCCAGCCTTGAACTGCGTTGGCGAGAGTTGATTTACCTGAGTTATCAGGTCCTTCGAGTACTAACACTCTACCTCCTCTTAATTTATTCTCTTATATTTATTTTATCATCATTTTTTCTGGTTACAACAAGTAATGCCGGATTGTCTTTTATTAGTTTTTCCAGATCCTGCTTTTCCCTGAGGGTGTCTATCACCAGATAATCTACACTCTCTTCCATACACATGTGATAGAAAGTTACTGGACTCTTTTGTCCTTCTCTATCTATTCTTCCTCGTGCTTGGAAGTAGTGAATCCAACTAAAGTCGGTTGAGAAGAATATGGCATGAGAACAAACATGTTGTAAACCATCCAATGCTTCTGCTGAGGCTATCTGAATTATCAAAGGCTTCTCACCTTTCCAATCTTTAGATATTTCACCTCGCCTTTTAGCTGATACGCCACCCTTTATTACATAAGGAGTATCTAACGCCTCTTGTAATGCTTGTATTTCAGCTTTAAACCTAGCGAAAATAATTACAGGTTGACCTGCTTCCATTAGGTTCTCTGCTAAATCTTTTGTATATGCCAGTTTCCTTTCATTAAATAATACAGGATTACCATTCTCATCGGCTACTGTATGACCTGTCATCTGTTGCATACGAAGGAGTTTCACTAACACAATACTGGCAAATATGAGTTGTCTTTGGTGTACTACCATACCATCTTGACTAAATCTCTCATAGCTGGCCCATGAAGTAGGATCCCAAGCTATTGGTATCTTAATATCACTTACTTTAGGTAGGTCTAAACAATCTTCTTTCCTAGCTGTTGATACATAAGGTTGATACTTCTTACCTAACTCATCAGCATTCCTATAACCTAAGAGTTCATAACCTGACTTACCACCAAATATACCATACTCATTTCTAAATGCTGACCAAGTTTGTCCATCCCATATTGATGGTGATATACATTTAAGTTGGCTATATAAATCTAATAAGTTCTTACCAATAGGTGTACCAGTAAGAAGGAGAGTAAACTCGGCTTCAGAACATAACTTATGTGCCTGCTTACTTCTCTGTGCGGTAGCTGTCTTAACTTTCTGGCTCTCATCTAATATAATCATGTCTGGTTTCCATTTAGATAGAGCTTCAAATATAGGCTGATTACCATTTCTACGAATAAGAGCCTCATAATTAAACACAGCCACATCTATATGATAGAAATGGTCACCTTCTTGTGTTGATTGTACCCACTCATTAAAAACCTCAGCTTTCTCTGATGAAGTACCAGTATCTGGTCTAACAAATATTGATTGAGTTATAGGACTATGTATACCAAACTCTTTAGGCCATACTGATAGAGCATTGATTGGACATAGTATTAAAACCTTCTTTACCTTCTTATCTTGATGAAAAGAGGCAACACTATCTATGGCTATCTTTGTCTTACCTGTACCTGGATCCATGAATAAAGCATGGCCAAGTTCAGACCTAAATATCTTCTTTAAAGCATTGGCTTGATGTTCATAAGGCTTTGTCTTAAACTTATATTCCATTAAACATCTGATTCCAACATGCAGGATGTGTACCTGTCATGATTTGTTCTCTTTGGTCTGCATTTAGATATGGAAATATATCTTGGATCTTTGGTCTATCTTTACTCATCCAGATTTTATAATCCTTCTCTTTAACATTATCTACATAACCAATTTGCCCACAACTAATACATTGTGGTGTTTGGACTAACATTTTTTCCTCTCTTTTATTTAATGGGTGTTTTTACATGGTCACCCACCATGGACACACTTCTGTCAAGCAGTCGGTATGAGTTATAGACTCCGACCAGTCTTATCCGTTTATACGGAATATCTTACTCTTGCCTTCTTGCTCCATAGTTACTGTGCCTTCAGCTAGTAACTTGGTCATAAGCTGGCGTAATTTCTTTTCTCCCATGTTAGAGGCTACTTTAAGTTCGGTCATAGACATTGGCTTTTGAGTTAGGAGCGAAAAGATTTTGGCTTCTGTTCCAACGACTCCTTCCGCATCCCAACTATAATCTATCTCACCTATATCACCCATACTGAGCTTGAAGGCTTGTGGTGGTGGCGCTAACCTCTCTCTGAACTCACGCTCCACTACAACAGTTGAAGATCCGTCATCATTTGGAGTTGCCTCTAAATATAACGCACTCTCTAACCAACCGTAGATAGTTGTAGAACCAAGCAGTTTTACACCGCCTTGCTTTCTACCTTTCTTATCACTAGAACCTTTGCCCCAGTGATGAACAACCATGACAGCCACATCATAGTTATTTCTTAAACCTAGTAACCAACTTAGTATTGGTCTTATCTCATGTGAGGAGTTCTCATCAACAGCACCCATCATTAGATAGAGAGGGTCAAAAACTACGAGCTTTATTCCCTCCCTAGCTATTATGGTTTCAATCGCTTTACGAGAGTCCTGTTGTGTCATGTCAAATCCGAAGTCATTGTAAAAGAACATTGGCACATTAGTTGGCCAAGTTACCGAGAGAGTATTATCCTTATGGAGATTGAAAGCTCCTTTCAATAATCCTTTCGAGTTTGCCATCTTGACAATTCGGTCTTTAAGAAGGGCTGGTGAGTTCTCCACCTGAACCACTAGAGTAGGTCCAACACCCTTCTCATTGACCTCAAACTTATTCATAAATGGTGTACCTGTAGCTATAGATAAAGCCATATCAGTGGTGACTAAGGATTTGTATGACTTAGGTAATCCTGCTATAATACCATGACTACCCATAGTCCACCAATCTTCAATCAACCACTGTGGCTCATCAATGACCGAACCTAATAACTCACCATAAGTTATTAGTTGTGGTTTTGATTTCTTGTACGCAATATCCAAAGGGGGATCTGGATCTTGCACCTCTACAGATGAGGCTGCTTTCTGCACCTCTTTCCATAAAATAATATCACCATCAGGCCTATCTAAAAACTTATTCCAGACAGTATAATATACGGTGATGTAAACATCTTCTTTGGCCATACCTGCTTCAAGTAACATATTTTCTAGTTCCCACAATCTCTGGCTTCTATCTCCCCAAGCCTCTTTAGCCATTAATAATCTTCTACCTCTTGGATCTAGCAGTTCATAAGCCTTCTTTATAACTGATTCCTTCACATAAGTATCAGCAGGAGGTGGTTGATTATCTTCATGGTGTATTGTCTTACCATCACTATCAATGTAACCAATAGCAGACCATATAGCTGATATATTGTGAACTGGGCCATCATCCCACAAGAGTTTTACATCAGGTGCATCCTCATATTTATAGTTCTTTGTACCAGGTATCCTCAATACTTTAGTTACTGACCAGCCACCTTTATCTGCACCTACTTTATATGTTAATAATTGATTGGTTTGTTCAAGAACCTTGGCAGACATCTCTTGGCTTAATTGCCATAATGCTTGGTATCTACCAGGACTGCTTTGCCAGGCAATGGTTGGTCTGAGTTCTAACTCAATATCCAAAGGAGAAGTTTCGTCCAAATCAGCCCATAACCAATTACCTGGTAAAGCATTTTCTTTTCGCCTTGCGCCACTAAAACTTAAAACTGAAAAATATATATCGGCACCATCTGGGATCTTATCAAAATCTTCTGCTGGTTGTTCATACCATGTGCCGTTTAACATGTATGGTATAAATGTCTTGCCCTTACTCTCGGACCAAACTTTATTTAGAAACTCTCGGTTCATTTTTCTCCTCTAGTAGCAGATAGCCTAGAATAGTGGAGCTAGACTAGGCTATTACTGCGCCATCTGAAAGTATCAGATGAATTAATTATAGTTGATTGGATATCTTATGCAAACACTAAAGCCTTCCCCAGTCATCTGGGTCCCAGCTATCTTGGTCAAATTCAAATGGAGCTATTATATCCTCACTCTCTGGTTTGAAGTTGTGCATAATCCAATCTATCATGGCTCCGTCTGCACGGATCATGGTAAATCTTTCTTTGGTAATCTCATCCCGTATGTAAATCTCGAAGGTACTATCTGCCTTAAATATTATCTCAATGCCATACTTCCAATTGTTTAAGTAGGCTGAGGCTTGATTTGTACCTGTTCTTGTTACCGATTTCTCGGATCGGTCACCTGTTGCTTCAACTCTTACACCTGCCATGTAGACAAGTATAGCTTACCGCATAGTATAACCCGACCGCTGGACTAGATTAAAATAGAAAAGCCGACTTGCATTAAGCCGGCCCTTCTGCTATATCCTATTGTTGGTCGTAATTTGAATGGTAATAGAACACACCTTTCTTAGGTGCTAGTCCAATGAAGAATCCTTCCATGTAGATTTCCTCATTTTCATCCATCCAGTCAGAAACAAATTGTGGAACATACTCCTTAATAGTTTTTCTGTCCACCATGTTAGTAACTCCTGATTGTCTAACCATTTCTAATTGGTCAAAGACATCCTCAGGTATCAATAGTTTACCTTGTTCGTTTGGTTCTCTTGCGGTTTTACTCACAGACCACCTCACCTTTCCTGTTTATCTTGAAACTTCCATAGAAGTTCCTTTTCTCATAAGGGTTAGGTCCGACAAATAGTATCGTTCCAGCTTCTACCCTTTCTTTTGTAAGAGGTCCACTCTCTTCGTTTCCGAACATACTTGTGGCCTCTATTCCAATATGGTAATTATTTTCGTGGTCAACGCCTTTAGCTAGGTACTCCTTAATCTCCTTTTTAGATTTAGGCCTTCTAGCAACATTGTCCTCATGTATCCATACTCCGTACATTATTTCACCCCCTCTAGTTTATCCTTATGATAACGGCACAATTCTTGCTCCGTTATTTCAAATGGCTCAAACAAGAAGTGGGTCTCGCATCCGCAAGAATTATATTCACTTCCTTGCTTCCTCATATATCTCCTCTGTTACAATCAAAGCAAAGGCCACCTCTATCGATGGCCTTCACTTGATGACATTGCCTACACTGGCGATCCTCATAATATCGTTTGGTGTAGCTCATGCCAATTCTTTTAATCCTGTCATAAGGTCTACATTCGCATATCCATGTGTTTCAATGGCTTGCATACGCCCTACTCGGGCAAATACGACAAGACCATTGCAAGGATCACAACATCTACCTAAATTAATAGGGTCGGCGTTGTTTCCATACTCATGGAACTCCCTATAACAAATGGAACATAGCTCAGGCTTAGTACCTTCTACCATTATTCCTCCTCATCTGCATCTTTTATACCATTTACTTCTTGGTATATTTTCTCTTCCTTATAACCTTGGGTTCTAAGCTCAGTGGCTTCTTCCTCAGTTATTTCGGCTATATCAGCCAACTTCTCATAGATTGAGGCGGTCACAGCTCTTGCCCATGTACCTCTTCCACTAATCCAGTTGTGTTCGCTGATATCCATGTCTAATTGGTTTGCCATCCACATCAACATATCCTTGTTGTCTATGGCATCCATGTATTCAACAGGTTGACCATCAATACTAATAGTACCTTTATTTGTACCATCACTATAATGGCGTACCTCTAGGTCTTGTATGTCGGATTCTTTGAGGTCAATGACTGAACCCCACCTAAGGTAATCCTTAAGGGAGTACAAGTCATGACCTGATCCGAAGATAAGGGCGTTCTTTGGTCCTTGACCTATAAGGGCTAAAGCTTTCGCCTTATCTATATCCATTACACCACTGCTTTGTCGCGGGTGTTGAATTTGGCTAATGTGTCTCCTGTGGTGTAACATACTAGGATGTAAATACCTTTCGGTAATTCTTCATCCGCAATAAATGTCTTCCACTCGGATCTGGCGTTTCTTTCTCCAAAGAAATCCATCTTCACATCGGCGTTACACTCACCATCTAACCAGTTCTTTAGTCGGATGATGGCGTATTCTCTTTTTCCATTCATTCTTTCTCCTTAACTAGGTAATACTAGGCGTGTCATCAGGCATTAATAAAACACCTTTAAAATTGGCGATTTATCACCGTCTGTCGCAAGGCGATACTCGGCGACTAACCGTTTTAACGCCCTGACATCACTTGGTATTACTTTTCCATACACCTTTAACTGGGTGTCTTTCAGCAGGCCAAGACTTGCTCTTAACCTATTTTCCATTACTTCAACGGGGATAATGGTTATATTACTATCCTTGTCGAAATAGGTAGGATCGAATGCCTCTGAGCATAAAAACTCCGTAACATACGGTCCACCATGGTAGAGTTCCGAGAAGGCAACCGATTTCTCATCAGTTTCCAGTCGGATCTCCATACTCATCGGAAACTCACCAAACTCAACACGGTAGGGGAAGTTATATCCCTATAGGGATATATAACTTCAACCCTGCCGAGTTTCATAGATTTGGTGCGGCCGATAAACTTGACAACATGAACCACCTGTGTTAGGGTGTACCCATGTCGAAAAAACTTAATTACCAATTTGCTCTCCTCCTAAATCTGTTCCAACAAATTAATTTGGAATGGGTTAACCTTAGCCTTCATACCCCTAAATTCAACAGGGTTATGATCCGACTCCGTGATTTCTACCTCAACAAGTTTAGGATTAATCTTGGTAATTCTGGCGTACATGGTCAAATCACCCTTGCCTTCAACAATGCAAGGATCTCCAACCTTAAAAGTACCTTTACGAATTTTTTCCAAGCTACCTGCCTTTTCATAACAAATTTTGTTAAGGCTTCTTACCGTCATAAGGTCATCACATTCTTCAATGGCGTCCTTAATGTAGGTAAAAGTATCCTGATCCATTTTACTCATAGCTCACCTCCCTCCAATTTTATAACTCAACCTGCTTAGGTCTACCTCGCAGGCATAACAGAGCTTTCTATACTGGCCATAACTCAAATGGGCATTGTAAATATGGCTGTTACACCTTCTACATCTCCTATCCGCTGGACTCATATAGATTCCTCCTGTTATATTCTCTTTGTACCGCTCTAATGGCAGCAAAACCTGTTTTATCCGTTGATTGAAGGCGTTGTCTGTGGGCATCCTTTGCCGATTTAGGTGAATATTTACGCCTTGATGGCCTTTTATAAGGTGATTTCCTGTAAATATCACAGGATAAACATGTGCAGGGCATTCCTACCTCTTTCTCTCTCTATCTACCTTAATTATAGCAGATACGGTCAGTCCTCGCTACCTTAAATAATTAAGGCTCACCGTATCGGCGACAAGCTCCTTAAGGCGGTGGTATAAATAAAAATGGTGTAGAGCTAGGTCCTTTAAACAGGGCTATGATTGTCGAAGGACCTAGTCTACTTCCTTAATTATTCAGCCTTTTTGGGCTTGGTATAATGCTCAGTAGCAGCCTTTACCTGCTTGTCTGAGAGATACCAGCGGCTGTTTTTGGCGTCTAAAGGTCTTTTGAAATTGGTTCTTAACCAAGCTCGGAGACTTTTAGGCGAAATTTCCAAAGTTTCAGCCAAATCTGTAGGCGTAATACCTGTCATCTGTTCCTTCGCAGGTGCAGACTTAGGTGCTTTTGCCTTTGTATCTGTGGCGTTCAAGGAAATCACCTCACTTTCTTTTCTTCTTGGTTTAATTATATCACACCGAGGTGCCTAATGCAACTCGTAAGGCGCCTTATTTGATAATTTTTATCCTGGCTTTAAGGCTACCTCATCCAGGATGTGCCTGATGTGTTATTCCTGCATGCCTTATTAAAACCTCAGTTGCCACCTGCGTTGTTGATGTGGTACCTGTTGGTGAGTTGAGCTAGGTGGATCCTCAAGGAACCGGCCGGGTATGCAATGGTATGGTTCCTAATCCTTGCCGCACCTTTATTAGTGCGAGGAACCTGCAACTTACCGCAAGGATGTATCAGGCGAGGACCCGCTAGAGCCACAAAAAAGAGAGCGGAACCTTGCGGAACCGCCCTCTTCAATGTTTATCTACGAGCTAGTGTGTAGCCTAGTGTCATGCCCAACAATGTGAACACAGCGACAAGACCATACACATCAATGATTGGTACCATTGTTCGCCTTTCGATTTGTAGAGTGCATGCTCATCACCATTATTATGATGAACACACACTCGCTAGTTTCTCTCTATCAAGTCAATGATTTCGGGTCCCAAGCAGGAGATTGTCAGCTCGGAGTCTTACTCACATAGCCCTAAGACTTACTTCTTAGCGAAGTGCTTACGCACATCGGCGACTACTTTAGTAGTCAAGAAGTCATCCCATGACTTAGATTTATTCTCTAAATCACGAGTATGATTTCTGCGAAGATACGCACGCAAAGTCTTTGGACTAATCTCTAAACTCTCTGCGAGAGTTCGAGCAGTTAGTCTATCAGACATACATACTCTTTCTACTAGCTACTTATAGTTCACTAGATTATAGATTGCATGAGCGTTGTTAAACAACATAAGAATAATAAGATTAAACTCACTTTCTTTTTTCTCATACTTAATTATATCACAATACAAATAATGCAAATATAAATTATGAGAAATATTCTTTGAGTTGATTAGTCAATTTAATCATCTATAAAATAATTTTAATTATTTGATTAAAAAACTGCTTACAACTTGCATTTTGACTAAGCATTTAAATAACTTTCAATACATACATACTGTATCAGCCTCGGGGTAAATCCTGGATTTTGGTTGACTTATAGCGAGGAGCCTACTAAGCTATTGCTAGTATAGTAGGACTTATCCTCTGTAGCTCATTTGAAAGAAAGTGAGTATCAGAAAAGCTACTACTAAAATTATAGCATATATGGGACAGAAAGCAACAAATATACCCCAGCATAAGAAAGGTGTTCACATCGATAGTGAGCCCGAAGTAAAGAATTATTTTTACGATAGGGTCAGAAAAGGTATGAACCCTTATCAAGCTGGTGAATTAATGGGTATAAGAAGAAGCCTCGTTAGACGCCTACTTGACGACATGTCTAACCAATCTAAAGAACAAAGCCCAACAGAAATAGCAGAAGCTCTATCCTCAGGCGAAATTCCATCACAAGATGAGAACGACTTTCCTGATCCGAAACAATATAAAGATTTA
>VTLG01005190.1_pt1 | contig 48917 bp, 15 predicted proteins | sample 4694571 | NCBI WGS metagenome assembly VTLG01 (sample SAMN12604809, study PRJNA352737) | marine metagenome | biome: ENVO:00000447; feature: ENVO:00000209|ENVO:00000569|ENVO:01000036; material: ENVO:00002151; isolation source: viral sequences binned using virsorter ... | reverse complement strand
TGCACGAGTTAATGACAAGAGAACGCAAATGAGCAAATACGAATTCGAGTACGATTCATGGTTTAGAGACGACATACCAAAGGCACAATACGGAAGTCTTCAATGTTGGATAGAGAATGAGAAGACGCAACCATGGACGAATGCATACGATATGACCATTCATAGTATCATGTATACTATCGCAGTTAAGAACGGATTAATAACAGAAACATATGGCAGTCACCATCACGCCTGATGAAGCAACGGGTCTAACTGATATCACCAGACCTAACTTTACTATGAACCAAACTGTAACTGCTGCATGTAGCGTTACATCACCTGATATATGCAATGTAACGAATGTTACTGCTACAGTACAGGGTACACAACCAAATCTTGTGATTACACCTGGTAGTACATCTGTATCAATTACTGGTTCGATAGAAGATCCTTTTGTGGACGAGTTTACATATATTGAACAGGGAGAATCAGATAAGACACAGAGTCCTGTAACAGTTCAGAGATTAGTTAATATGCCATCAGATAAGTTGTTTTATGACCTTAATCAGGATAATACTAACTTTACCACTGAGATCTTCAATATTACAGTACAATGGGAAAGTGGTACTGCAGGTAACCTAGTAGCACAGACACCCGCAACCTTTACACTCGAATTAAAGATATATAATGAGTGGGAAGGTATACGTTCCTTTGTTTCAAATTATTATTAAGATGCCAGCAGTAACACGAGTCGGAGATGCAGATGCTGCCCATTGTTCTGGAATGTCCAGAGCACAGGGTAGTGGTAACGTCTTCGCTAACGGTATTCCTGTCTCTCGACAGGGAGATAAGAACACAACACACCTAAAACCAGGCTCTCCATGCCCTCCACATAGTGCTGCCATTGCAAGTGGTAGTTCTACGGTCTTTGTAAATGGCAAAGGTTGTGGTAGAATAGGAGATGGAATTAGCGGTTGCACTTCAGTAGCAGCTGGTTCACCAAATGTATTCGCAGGTTAATTATTATGGCAATGAGATTTAATACAGGTATTCCTACTATAGAAGCAATACCTAAAAAGACAAGACAAGGTAAAGGGTCACATACAAAGTACTCTGCTACCTCTAGAAATAAGGCAAGGAAGAGATATCGTGGCCAAGGCAAATAGAATCGTAGATGGTAAAAGAAATGCCAACATTCCCGTAGATATGAGCGATCATTTCTACGATCATGGGAATGAATATTGCAGGTATCTTATTACAGATCCACGTAGCGATAGAGCATCAAGAAGAAAGTCACAAAAAGAAGTATAAATATACCTGAGGTTAATAATAGGCTAGTTAGTGGCGTTAATATCGAAGTCATTTCGTGACTTCTCTTTAACTTTTGAAAAGAATGCAGTGACAAACGATGTGTTGGCACTGAACAATGAAGCAGCCATTAAAGAAGCAGTCAAAAATATTGTATTTTACAACTTCTACGAGAAACCTTTTGACATGGCATTCGGTGGTAACGTCATTGGATTGTTATTTGATAATTATACACCTAACGATGCACAGAAGATTAAGCGACGCTTGAAGAAAGCAATTAATACTCATGAACCCAGAGTAGCGGTATATGAGATTAAATGTAAGTGGACTGAGGATCGTAATCAACTAGATGTAAGCGTTGCATATGTTATTATGGGTATACCACCAACTTTTGATTCTATTAGTATAGCATTTAAACCATAATGGCATTTAATCAAGTTAATGCTCTTGAGTTTAACGAAATCAAGGCACAAATTAAAGGATATTTAAGGGCACAGGATCAATTCTCGGATTATGACTTCGAGGGATCGTCCATGACTGTCCTTTTAGACGTTTTAGCATATAATACTTACTATACAGCAGTAAATGCCAACCTTGCAGTCAATGAAGGGTTCCTAGAAACCGCAGTTTTGCGTGAAAACGTTGTAAAACTTGCTAGGATGATTGGTTATACTCCAAAATCCGCAAGATCGGCACAATGTGTAGTCGATGTTACAGTTCAGACCGTAGTTCCATACCCAAAAACGGTTACAATTAATAAAGGATTAGTTTTAAACTTCACAGGATTAGATAATAACAACTTTGTATTCTCACTTGGCACTGATACAATCACTTCTGTGGACAGTACAAGTGGAATTGCTAGTTTTAAAGGCATCACTTTGTTTGAAGGAGTGTTTTTGACCGATACTTTTGTTAAAGATATCAACCAAAGACAGAGATTTATCCTTACTAACAAGAATGCAGACACAACTTCAATGAAAGTTGAGGTAACTTCTGGTACAATTACAGAAAGATACCTTCAAGCAACTGATATTACTAAGATTGATTCAACATCTAAGGTATATTTCTTAGAAGAATCAGAATATGAGATCCCAGAAATTCTATTTGGTGACGGAAAAGTTGGAAAAGACTTAGAGAATGGAGATGTTGTTTCAGTTTCATACTCAACAAGTAATGGAACTGGTGCAAATGGTTTAAAAGTATTTGAAAATATTGGTACATTTAGGGATAACAATGGTCAAAGTATTACTTCTGGTATTACTGTTACGGCTACTTCCTTTCCAGATGGGGGTTCGAGAGCAGAAACTACTGAATCAATCAAATTTGCTGCTCCAAAATTCTATTCAGCATTTGGAAGAGCAGTTTCAACACGTGATTATGAAGCAATTATTCCTCAGATATATCCTAATGTAGGATCTATTGCATGTTATGGAGGAGAAGAAGCAGAACCTCCCGAATTTGGAAAAGTTTTTCTTGCAATTAAACCAAAAAATGCAGACAAATTATCTCTTTCTGAGAAAAATGTCGTTTTGAAGAAGTTGAGAGAGTATTCTGTAGCAGCAATTCAGCCAACAATCATTGATCCGTCCATTTTATTCATTGATATTGACAGTTTTGTGTATTTCAATCCGAACATAACGCGGAAAGAACCCTCAGAAGTGAAAAATGCGGTACTTGGGTCATTAAATGTACTCAACAATAGCGGAGAGTTCAATAAATTTGGCGGAAAATTCAAATATTCTAAGCTTCAGAGTATAATTGATAAGTCAGAGGCTGCAATTACGTCCAATATCACTCGTCTCAAGATGAGAAAGAACGTGACAGTCGATCTGAACGCACGTGTGAACTATAAAATATGCTACGGTAACCGCATTAAGCAAGGAACAAGCACAAAACCAACCGTTTCTTCTTCAGGATTTAAGATTGTTGGAGATGATTTCAACATTTTCTACCTAAATGACGACGGTGCAGGTTCATTGAGACTCTATTATGTTAAAGGAACTGGTGAATTTGAATACGTAGATGGATTATGGGGTACTGTTGATTACAGTATGGGTGAAATTGTCATTAATGACTTGATAATTTCTATGACAAGTGTGGCAAACAACCAATTACAGATTGCTGCAATTCCAGAATCCAACGATATCATATCTCTTCGTGAAACCTACTTGACAGTGGGCATAGATAATACGACTGTAAGTGTTGTTGAAGACACTATCAGTAGTGGTTCAAATATTTCTGGTACAGGAGTAGTACCAGAGTCCAGCTATAGCTAGTAACAGATGACAAATTCTTCATGGAAGGTTAGCTCGTGGACTACGCCAACCACAACGGTATCTGTACCTCCAGTACCGTCTGAGGTTAGTCCCGAATCGAAATCGCAAATATCCCTAAGTGTTACGGGACAGTTTGCTTCGTTTGTACAGGAAAATTATCCAACCTTTATATCATTTGTTAAACACTACTATAAGTCACAAGAATTAAAAGGATATTGTTTTGATGTAATTCAAAACTGGGCAGATTATTATAATATTGATAATTACGGAGGTCTAGTTACTGAGACCACACTTATTTCAGCGTTAACAACGACTTCAGATGCAGTTGACGTTGAATCTACTCGTGATTTCCCAGATGAAGGTCTTTTGATGGTAGATGATGAGATCATTTACTATGAAAAGAAGGGATCAACACTATTTCAAGGATGTGCAAGAGGATTTAACGCTATAAAGGCAGTTGGAGAGGTTGGAACTTACCAATTTGAGAGTACAACTGCTGCAACTCACGAACTTGGAGCAAAAGTTGTTAATTTAAACAACATTTTCCCACTTTACGTTCTTGGAAAGTTCAAAGAACAGTTTTTAGCGACTTATCCAAAGAATTTTGCAAGTGGTGTAACCGAAAGTACTGTAATTAAGCGTATTAAGGACTTTTATGCTTCAAAGGGGTCAACAAGGTCATTCCAGTTTGTCTTAAGAACACTATTTGGCGTAGAATCAGAAGTTAACTACCCAAGAGAGAGAATATTCAAACCATCCGATGCATATTACACCTCCAGAGAGGTTATTCGTGCGGTTGCTGTCTCTGGAGACCCTATTGACCTTGTTGGACAAGTATTATACCAAGAAAACGACGCAAACGACCCAAATGTTGCTTCTGCAAGAATTTACGTTAAAGGAGTTGTTGAAGTTTTCACTGCAAGTGGTACAATCTTTGAAATTGACGTAGATACCAATAATTCACTAGGTACATTTGTTACACCATACAAATCTACCCTAGCAAATGACTTAGGAGGTCAATTAGTTGACCAAGTAGTCACAGTTGACTCTACAATCGGTTGGCCAGAGCAAAATGGGCGATTTAGGATTGAAGATGAGATTATTAACTATTCAGATAAGACTGTAACTCAATTTTTGGGTTGTACCCGTGCTAGAGAGAATACACTCTGTGTAGCACATGATGCAGGTCAGGAAGTATTCGCTGCATTTAAGATTTACGGGTATTCCAACGTAGATAACTCAGAAATTCAATTAAAAGTCTATGGTGGTACTAAAGGAGTAGTACTAACTGATGGAGGTAGGTATTATCTTCCAGACAGTAAGGTCACAACACCAGCAGCACCTGGTTTCGATGCTATTGATCCAATATGGGATAGTTTTACATATAATGTGAGACGTGCCCTCAGAGGCGAGTCTGCGACCCTAGGAACCGTTGCTGCCAATGGTTCGGTACGTTGTACTGTTCGGACAAAAGAGAAGCATCGTTTAAAAAGGAATGATGTCATTAGGATCCTCAATGCTCCTGAAGATGTTTACAATAATATGCACGATGTTGCAGGTATTATCAATGATTTTGAATTTGAGTTTATATTCTCCTCAACACCAGCTGGTGGTATAACAGGGTTTGAATTTTACATTGCTAGAGAGTTTGCCTTTGGTAGAAGTACCATTGGTTCAATTAATAACCTTGTTAAAGACTATACGACAGATGTACAGAACACTTATAAGAGTAGTACAGATGCTATCGTCACTAGTACAGGTGTACCATCGCATAATATTGGTCCTTTCGGTTCTGGAGACTTAAATCCTGGCAACCAGAGATATCTTAAGAGAATACCTCTTGTACCATCAACTAAGAGTACTAAAACTGCTACTCCTGTTGGTCAGATAGGTATTTCTTCAAATGGTGTCCCATTCTTCTCATATAAAGGAGAATCTAAGAATAAGTATGGTGGATTGAAGTCTATCACTAAACTCAGTGGTGGATCAGGTTATGATATCACAAACCCACCCACTGTTGAGTTTGAAGAAGAATATAAGATCAATACACAGTATAGTACAGGTACAAGGGTTAGATATAACGGTAATAGGTACAGAGCACTCGGACCTGGCACAACACCTAATGCAGGATACCCAACACACACTACTGGTGACTCTACAATCGGTCAAATCACTTGGGAGTACGAAGGAGAAGCAGCATCTGCCACTGTTTCCGTAAAAGGGTCTGTAACTGCTATAAACGTTACTACTGGTGGTAGTGGATACACCACAGAACCTATTGTATCAATTACTGGTGGTGGAGCAACCGCAGATAACCAAGCATCTGCTATTGCACAGATTACATCTGGTACTGTTACTGGTATTAGTCTTGTATCTGGTGGATCTGGATATACTAGCGTTCCTACTATCACAATTACTGGTGGTAATGGTTCTGGGGCAACTGCAACTGCAACTTGTCGAGGTCCAGTCGATACCATCAACATTACTGACGCAGGTGGTCAATATACTTACGAACCAACTATCAAATTGATCTCTGGTAGTGGTGCTGTTGCATATCCATCCATATTGAACGGAAAGATTGAAAGTATCATTGTTACATTTGGTGGTAGTGGATATTTCGGTGCTCCTGACGTTATTATCACTGGAGACGGAGTTGGTGCTACTGCATTTGCTCAAGTTGACCTTTCTACCAACATTGTTACTGGTGTTGTCATAACAAACAAGGGTGCAGGCTATTCTGCAGGTGCTACGACTATTAGTATCGTATATCCTGGCTCAGGTGCACAATTCCAGACTAATTTAACAGAATTAACATTTAACGAAGCAGCAACATACGAAGAACTCGGTGTACCCTCAAATCAGTTCACAAATAGAAAAACTGTGGACTCTGCAAACGGTACAACGATGCAGGGTGAGAACTATTTGATATATGGCGGTGAATATGGATATTTGTATAATCCTAAGATGCTCAGGTTCCTATTAAGGGATAATATTGACGCAAACATGACTGAGTTGAATCCAACCTCTCATTCACCGATTATTGGTTGGGCATATGACGGACATCCGATATATGGACCTTATGGTTTCGAGGATGCTGAAAATACCTCACCATACAACTCATATAAGTTGATGGTATCATCTTATAATGTAAAGTCTTCTAGAGATGCTCTTCTAAGCGGTCTGACAGACCCTATGGGGACTTATATCGAAGATTATGAGTATACGGAAGGATATGGTGATTTAGACCAATATAATGGAAGATTTTGCGTTACCCCAGAATATCCAAATGGAGTTTACGCATATTTCGCCACAATTAAGGGATCTGCGGGAGAACCGAAGTTTCCATACTTTGTAGGACCTAATTTCTACTCAGAAGCGGATGCTGTTAACTGGAATGGTAATGGTCTGCAGAAAAACTTCACAGAAGACGCAGTTAGGTATAAAGCCCCATTTATCGGTACAGATAACATTGTAGCGAAGAGAAAACAGTTAGATAACCGAGTTGACTTCTTCTTGGCACTAGAAGACACCACAACATTGATTGTGATGGAAACTGGTGAGATATTAACTTATCTTGAAGATGGAATTGGGTATTTCAGTTACTATCCAGTCATTAGAGGTGGTACTGCTGATTCTATGGTTGTATCAGGTACTAATAAGTATTCATCAGCTAATATCGACCAATACTTAGTTGAAGGTGGTGGTAAAGAGTATAAAGTTAATGATAGACTTCAATTTGATAATACAGGCACTGGTGGAGAAGGTGTAAGTGCAATAGTCTCTGCTATTGAAGGTACAACTGTTAGTAACATCACTATGTTCGAGGTAACAGGTGAAAACAGGTATTTTGCAACTGTTAATACTTCTGAGAACCATTATTTGCAAGTTGGTGACAGTCAAGTCATTTCTGTATCAGATAACCTCTATACGAGGTCTCTTACAGTAAAAATCATTGGTGGTAGGTATCATTTCAAATATGCTGATATGCGTACCATGAAACTTGTTGCTGCATATCAAAATACTACTGCATATAATCTAGGTGACTTAATTTACGTTCAAGACCGAGTTTATCTTGCTTCAACTGGTACATCTGGTTCATCAGCACCAACTCATGAGTCTGGTACTGTTTCTGACGGTTCTATGGACTGGACTTACTTGAGAAAGCGTACAGATGGTAATTTGTATCAGGATGGGTGGTCTAGCATCACAGGTGGGTCTGGATACACAAATGGCACATATTCTGGAGTTCCTTTAACAAGTAATGGATCTGGTAAGGGTGCAATCGCAACTATCGTCGTTTCTGGTGGTGCGGTTACTACGGTAACACTTACAGCTATGGGAACCGCATATAACGTCGGTGACACCATTACTGCGTCAGATTTGAACTTAGGTAACGGTGGAGGTTCGGGTTTCACCATAACATTGACCCAAGTTGAAACTGAAGCACAAATTCATCTTAATAAAGCTCATCAGACCCAAATTGGCGATATAGTCAATCTTTCAGGTGTCACACCTTCTGAATACAATAAAACCGACTATACAGTTGTTCGTAGTGATACATTAAACAGATTTACCGTAAAACGCAACTTTGCAACTATTGCAGCTGCAACAATCACAAATGCCGAGGTTTATGTTCAAGAACCGAAGTTAAAACTGATTGATGGACACAAATACACTTTTGACACTTCTGACACAAGTAATATTGGAAAAACACTTGCATTTACGTTAGATTCGGCAAATACCGATATTTTCACTTATAAGAACATTACTGAAGAACAAAGAGACTCAGTTACTGGCGATCAGAACTCAATTACCATTTTAGTCAAAGATTTACCTGGCATCTTCTATTATTTCGATATTCAAGGATCTACTAGTGGAAATTACTTCCAAGCGATCAGTGATCCGATAAAAGGCACTCAACAAGTATTTTCAAGGACTGATACAAGTTTTACCTACGAAATGAAGGTAGCACCCGAAAGTGGGTACACAACTGGTATTACTTACACCACAAACTCAATATATCCATCTGGAGGTATTGCAACTATCTCTATTGGTGATCCTGGTCGAAATTACTCATCTCTTCCAAAATTAAGTGGATCTAGCAGAGCTGGATCTGGTGCAACTGCTGTATCGACTATTTCGGGTTCTTTATCAAATGTATCCGTTACAAACCAAGGATCTGGATATAACAACGCATCTTTACCAACTGGAGTTGTTACTTTACCAGATTACGTTGATTTGACCGTTACAAACATATTAGGGTCATTTGTGCCGAATGAGATCCTCATTTCGCAAACAACTCAAGGAAACCAGACTGCTAGAGGTCAGGTAATTAATTGGAACCCAGTTACCTCAGTATTGAGAATTAAACCACTTAGGAACGAAAGAACAGGTGCTGCGAACAAAGGTTACATTATGTTCTCTACTGGGGTTGCCGAAACCAATAATCTGTATAGTGCGGATTCACAGGCATCTATTAGTGCAATAAGTGGAACTCAAGCACTTGTGGCAACTGTGGTCTCTGGTGGTGGTGCACTTACAGAAGTGACTGTTACAAACCAAGGATCGAATTATAGGTCTGCTCCAGACGTTATATTTGATGATCCTTACTATGGATCTGTGGATACCGTTACTACGTTAGTTCAACCAGCTGGTAATGGAACATACACCGCAGACCAGACTACGACTGGTGTAACTCAAACCAGTGTTGCTCCTGTCAATGGTACAGGTGCCACTTTCACAGTCGTCACAGATGGTAATGGAAGGATTTCTACTGTCACAGTGACTGCAGGTGGTACTGCATATGCATTAGGTGATGTTATCACTTTTGATGGTACAAAGATACCAGGTGGTGCATCTAACGAAGACTTTACTGTGACAGTTAATCAACTGGCACATGCTAATCCTGCAACCATCTCTACTCTATTAAATGCATCCGTTGATACAATAACTGTTACAAATACTGGATCTGGTTATCTATCTGCTCCTAATATCGAAGTTAGTGGTGGTAACGGTATTAATGCTAAGTTCAATGCTACTATCCTTAATGAGGGTGTTCAGTCTATTAATATAGAGAGTGGTGGTGTTCAGTATCAAAGTGCTCCAGTAGTTAATATTACTCAAAAAACAGGTTCTGGTGCTTCTATACTACTCAAGTCATCAGACATGGGTAAGATACTTAAGATTGCTGGTGATAATATTACATTTAACTATTCTCACGATAGAACTCTAAAACCTGAACTCAATACCACATACAACCTTCAGTTGACAAGAACTCAGGTTCTTGATTACTTCACTATTACTAATGGTGGTGCAAACTTTGTATCAACACCTGAGATTGTTCTAGAGGGTGGTAGTGGATCATTATATGAGACACAGGCAATTGTTGAGAATGAAGTTATACAGGTAATCAATATTATTAATGAAGGTAGAGGTTTCCTAGCTGCTCCTACTGTTAAAGCAAGAGTAACTCATACATGGGTTGGATTGACTTCTAATAACACTCTTAACTTCCCATATAACACTAAGATACCAACAGGTACAAAAGTAACCCTTCAGCAACTTACTGGTCAGTTTCCTGGTGGAATAGCAGAGAATACAACATATTATGCTGTAGCAGCAACCACTGCAAATGGACTAGCAGATAACCAGATTAAACTTGCTACATCGCTTGCAAATGCTAATCTTGGTACTACTATCTCATTTACATCAGCTCCAGTTGGTGATCCCGTTACAGGACAGACATACTTCACATTACAGACTACTGACTTAGGTGATGTCATTACTGCGTTTATGAAACCTGCTACTTTCTCTGTTGGAGAGAGGATCTATCAGGGTGCATCTACTGCATCATATACTGCATATGGTTATGTTAAGAACTGGGATGCTTCTGGACGTGTTGTTAGTGTGGAAATCGTAGAAGGTGAGTTTTTAGTCGGTGAACCTGTATTTGGTGAAGAGACTGCTGCATTTGGTCAGATCCATGAGTTTACTAGGGCAGATGCTGTATTTGAGGTTTCTCCAATCAGTACATCAGCAACCACATGGGAAAAGACAACTGGTTTCTTAGATCTTAACGAACAGAGACTATATGACAGTGACAGGTATCAGGAATTCTCATATGATATCTCATCATCTATTAATATTAATGATTGGAAGAATCCACTTAAGTATGCTGCTCATCCTGCAGGTTTTAAAGTCGTTGGTACACAAGTACTATCACAAGCAAGTGTTAAAGACTTTAGATCTAAACCATCTCTTAATCTTAATGCAGGTAATTCATTTGATTGGTGGGTTCCAACAACAAATAGTATAGGATCTACCTTTAACGGTACAACATATATCATTCCTAAACCATCTGCTAGAGCAACTGGTAAGATGTCTCAGATCCAGAACTTTGCTCTAGGTAAGGCAGATTATACTGCAGCAGTTCCAACTGAGGTTCAGGTATTTGGTAAGCAGTTATTGGATATTCAGAAGATCTTATCTTGTATTGCATATAAGGCAGATGATATTAGTGATAGATCACTTTCATTCGATGGTTCATCTTCCTCTATCGTTGATGTATCTAATAATAGAATAACTCTTACAGGTCATAACTTACTTGATGATCAACGTGTCATTTATAACTCTGGTGGAGATAGGTTCCAAGATGCTAGGGATTTAGTTATTAAGAATATTGATTATATTGTTGAAGAGGTTATTGGTGATCTAAATTACACATATCCATCTCTTGTATACAATTCAGCAACTTGTGCTAGAGATACAAGACTAATATTAGCAGCATTTGCTAATGATTTAAGATATGGTGGTAATCAGTTTAGTTTAGCAGCAATCAATTCTTATGTTGGTCAGACAGTATCACAGGGTAATGCTTATATTGACGCTGCTAACCTCCTAAAAGACAATAAAGAGTTAATTGCTGCTGAAGCAGTGTATCAAATGTTACAGGATCAGACAGTTGGTATACCATCTGGTTATCCTGGCGTACCTGGTGGAAGTCAGAACTGTGAGGATGATATCGTTGATGTCATCGAAGCAATTGCTTATAACTTACGTTATGGTGGTAATAGTGAAGTATGGGATGCTGCCAACTATTATGTGAATACAGTCCATCTAGATGGTGAAGAAACACAATCAATATGGGCATTTAACAAGGCAAAAGAGTTTGCTGCTCAAATTCTCATTAACACCCCTATTACTATTCAAGGACAACATGGTTACACGCAAACAACAAATACAGGAGTTACATTCGATGCGTCTATATGTGCGACAGTTGATGCTGCGATGGACACTCTCTTCAATATTGTTACTACTGCTATTGGTAATGATAGCCTCTCATCTGTAACTAGAACTAATCCTGCAAATCACATCTTACATATTGAAGGAGAAGAGACTGAGACTATTCATGCAATCAATAAAGCAAGAGACTTAATGAACCTTGCGGTAGTCAACAACCTACCTGCGGGGACGTACACGACTATAAACCCAGTTTCTGACCTCAGTATTACACTAGCCTCAGACAGTTGTGCAACTGTCACATCAGCTATCACAACCCTTGCTAAGTTGATGACTGATGGTATTGATAATCCATCTACTTTACCTCAACTAAACGAAGGTAATTATCCAAATATTAGAACAGGAACCCCTGTTACTGGATTAGTAAATGGTAATGAATATTATGTCAAATATGTTGACGCAAATACTATTGAAATTAGATCCATACCTGGTGGACCTGCAATTAACTTAACTAGCGTTGGTGCTGGTTCAGGTCATACACTTAGGTGCTTTATTGATGGTGTTAATACTCAATTTAAACTTACTGAGAATGGAACTCCATTTAGTACTAGAATAGGTAAAACTCCAGATAAGGATCAATTATTTGTTCTTGCCAATGGTATTGTTCAGAACCCTTCCAATTACACATATGCAAGTGATATTATAACATTCAATAAACCATTATTGGGTGGAAGTTCAGTCATTGCAATGTACTATGATCGTCAATCATATGCTTCTAGTTTCCAGTTGGATACTATTGGAGATGAGATCAAGACATTTGATGTTGCTAATGGTCTAACACCTGGTAGTGGATATAGTAACGGAACTTATACAAATATACCATTGAAGAACAGACTTGGTTCTGGTAGTGGTGCTACTGCAGATATTACGGTTGCAGGCAATGAGGTAACTAATGTTGTCTTAAATCAAGCAGGTAATGGATATACTGAAGATGATGTATTAGGTCTATCTGAGATAGGAGAACAGTTAACAACTAACTACGTTCCTTCCACAGCAACTTATACACCTGCTAGTGGTCTTTTAGTTCTTGATATTGGTAATCACACTCTAACAACTAATGATACAGTTAGAATTGCCAATGATGCTCTAATATTCTCATGTAGCTACGGTGGTGGTGGAAATCAGAACTATCCTCGTTCCACAGACCCTATTGGTAATCTCTTTGATGTTCCTATTACTGCAACAACTGGAACTACTATTACAGTTAATGCTTTACAAGGTACATCTCCTACTAACACTGATGCTCATACATGGCAAGGATTAAAGACATATCAATTCCAACCATCTAAAGTTAAGTATATTCCTGCAACAGGTGAGATGACACTTACTGCTGCTAATCATGGAATGTACAAAGGTGACAGAATACAGATCGCTACTGACTCATTAACATTTACATGCTCTAAAGATAACAACAGTACTAACCACACATATCCTCGTATCTCTGATCCTGTTGGTGGTGCATGGGTAACAATTGATAGTGTCACTACGGATGCATTTACTGTTAACGTTGGAAGAAGTGAGAGGTTCCAGTTTACACCATCTGACTCCACATATAATGCTGTTACTGGTGACATGACACTTACTATTGGTGATCATTCATTACTTGCTCCAATAGAACATACAGCAACTAATGCTGTGTATACACCTGCTGATGGTAAGGTTGTTATTACAGTAACTGGTCATGGAATGTCTAATGGTGACAGAGTATGGATCGTAGATGATTCATTATCATTCACATGTACTCATGGTGCAGGCACTAAGACATATCCTAGATCAACCGACCCAATCAGTAATAAGTTCGTAGAAGTCTTTGATGTATCAAATGATACATTTACTATTCAGTGTTTAGAGACTGTTCCATCAACCAATACTACTACTCATACATTTGCTGGTGCTCAAGGTGCTGGTATTAGACAGGCAAGAGATTTTGTTACTGTTGAAGAGAATGGATTAATCTTTACTTGTGAAATGGATGACAGAGCAACACGTCATTCTTACCCAAGAGCAACCGATCCTGCATTCAATGCTCCACTTGCTGTTAAAGCGGTCTCAGGCAACGTTATCACTGTAAACGTTGGTAAGTCACCTATCGTGAATTACACCCCTACAGATGCCACATATGACCCAACCACAGGGGTTATGGAATTGACTATCGGTTCACATAATATTATTGCTGGTAAGAGCATCAAATTAGCAGAGGGTGCTGTAACATTTACCTGTGCACAGGACGGAAATACTGCTACTAAGTCTTATCCAAGATCATTGACAGATGGATTTGATGTGACAGGTGTTAATTATAATCCTGACAATGGTATTATGACAGTTACATCACTGGCACATGGTATGGTGAATGGTGACTGGATTAAATTCAAGCAAGAGTCACTAACATTCACATGTAGTCTAGATGGCAACGTTGCCAAGAAACAGTATCCACGTGCTACAGATTATGCATATGATAGGTGGTTAAAGGTATCAAATGTTACAAATAATACATTTGATGTTGTCGTTCTTGACACAATACCTTCAACCAATACAAATACCCATTTATTCAGTGCGTTACCTACTAGGGGACCTGAGACAGTTGCATATAATGCTACCTCAGGAATTATGACAATCAATGTTGAGCAGTTTGATGTTAATAATGCTACTTACAATGCGACAACAGGTGATATGGTACTGACTATTGGTACTCATAACTTAACAACTCTGAATAAGATTAGACTTGACACTGATTCATTATCATGGAGTTGTGAATATAATGGTGTAACACAGACTAAGACATATCCAAGATCAAATGGTAATGATTATGTTTATAACGTTGATATTCCAATCACATCATATACACCTACCTCAATCACAATTAATGTAAATGGTGGACAGGGTGCTATCAGTCATGCTGTACCTCATACCTTCATCGGTGCTACCGCAAAATGTGTTAAAACTGGTCATGGTTTATCTAATGGTGACTTCATCAAACTCAAAGATGATTCATTGACATTCAGTTGTACACAAGGTTTAGGTAATAAGACTTATCCTAGAGCATCTCAAGCAACATATACTGCAGGTGCAGGTACTACCTACGATCCTAATACAGGTCTTATGGTTGTCACCACAACTATCAACCATGCAATTCAGGTTGGTGATAAGATTAAATTTGATGATGGTGCTGTATCATTCAGTTGTACTGCGGGTTCATTCCCACACACATACGTTGGTGGTACTGTTGCTAATGCTGTTACTGTGGTCACAGACAGCAATACTCAGAAGGATGTAACTAATGCGGTTTATAATCCCACAAATGGTCAGGTAGAATTGACTATAGGCAATCACAGTTACACAACAAGTGATACTGTTAAAATTGCTGCTAACTCTCTAACATTTACTTGTGATGAAGATAGTAATGCTACTACTCACACATATCCAAGAATTACTGACCCTGCATACGAAGCAGTGTTACCAATTCTTGCTGAGACTGCTAATACTATTACAGTTCAAGTTGGTACTGCAGCATCTACTGCTGCTACTGCATATCCAAGATCAGGAGACTATGCTAGTGGTAAATGGTTAGAAGTATATTCAAGGACTGCTAACACCTTTACTGTTAAGGTATTGAGTACAATTCCTTCAACAAATATTGCACCTCATACATTTACTACTGGTGCTGTAAATGGAATTACATTAAAGGATCCTGCAAGTCAAGAGTTCCTTCCTGTATCAAATGTTACATTTAACTCATTTGATGTACAGGTTCTTAATACAGTACCTTCAACTAATACTACTCCTCACACATTCATTCTTGGTGATGCTGATGCTATTACTATTGCACCATTTGAGAAGAAACGTGATCCATTCTTTGACACTGCATTAAAGGTTACTGCAACAACAGCAACTACTATTAGTGTTGACGTTCTTACTACTGAACAGAGTACAAATACCTACTCTCATACTTACTCATCTGCCCTAACAGACTCAGTTATCACAGGTGGTAATTACACTCATAAATTTATTGCTGCCAATGCTGGTGCTGTTAAGACAGGTGATAGACATACATTTGTGACTGCTAATGCAAATAGTGTCACAAGGGGTATTGTCACCCATGGTGTATATGCATATAACAAACTTGCAGACGCAGGTAGATTAATACGTGCAAACCTTGAGTTTATTGCAACTACTGCATATGGTAGAATGCTTGCTGCTAACCCAAGTTTCAATGGTGATCTTTATAAGGTCAAGTGTATTCGTGATACTAAGTTAATATGTGATGCTGTTGCTGATAACGTAGAATTTGGTGGAAACGATGCTACCTATGATGCAGCAAACTTCTATGTTGGAACTGTACACTTGACTGGTGAAGAAGATCAGTCAGTAGAGGTATTCAATGCTGCTAGAGATATATGTCGTGAAGTTATGCGTAATATCACAGTTACAACTAACTCAACCACTCAAGGATCTCAGATCAAAGATTTGACCATAACTAATGATAGTGGAAACAATGTTTATGACACTAATGACTGTACAGACGTTGCTTCAACCATCACAACTCTCTTTGGTATTGTTACTACTGCTGTTGGTACTACAGCTGGTGGTTCTGGAAACCTCAATAGTATTACTAGAACTTCGTCGGGTTCTCCTGACTTCCAAATCAAAGTGGGTACTGTAACCTTTGATGGATCTGATACAACATTTACTGCTCAAGTAGGCGGTAGTACACAAGTACTACCCGCACAGGATAACTTCCTCATCTTCTTGAATAGTACACTTCAGGTTAAGGGTAGTACAGAATCATACACATATACTGGAAGCACATTAACCTTTAATGAAGCACCTCTATCAGGAATGGACTTCTATGGGTTCTACTTTGGTAAGTTAGAACTTATTGATGATCTTACACCATTCTTTGATAATAGTAAGAAGAACTTTACTATGAAGAGAGATAATGAACCAATATCCTTAGAATCTGATAATACTTCTGTTATTGCATCGAATAACCTATTGATCTTTATCAATGGTGTATTCCAAGAACCTCAAACAGCATATAACTTGAGAGGATCTATTATTGAGTTTAGTGAAGCACCAAGAGCAGGTTCTGATTGCACTGCGTTTATCTTTAGTGGTTCTGCAGAAGATGTTCTTGTCAGCAAGACATACAACTCTGTTGATCCTGGTGATAGACTTCAAGTTGTGAGTGAAGGAAATGACAGACTGATTGCTACAGTCTCTAGTTCTACTTCTATTGACAGTTATGAGTACGTAGGTTTAAGACCAATACCTGCAGAGTTTGTTGCAACTGTATCAGGTCAACAAGTGACACAGGTTACTATAACCAATCCTGGTTCTAACTATGAAAATCCTCCATTCTTATTATTCCAAGGTGGCGGTGGTGGAGGTGCATTTGCCGAAACAGAGATTGAAGAAGGTAGTGGTAAAGTTATTGGCATTAAGAACTTAAAAGGTGGTAATGGTTACGTTACTGTTCCTACGGTCTTACCAACTCATCCATTACATCTAGAAAGGAAGCAAAGAAATAGAATTATCTCAGATTCAAATCTTCTTGGCAATTCCTTCCTAACTAGTAATGTAACAGCTGTTGCTACTACATTAAATCTCCAAAATGTCTGGTACGATGTTTCTCAGAAATATGGTTTCCCAGATGAAGCAGAGGTAATTATTCCATTCTATGATACTGTTAAGCAACATTGGACTGCAGAGAGAATTCTCTATGGTGCAAAGAATACATCTGCCAATACATTAACTGTAGCAACTGGTGGTAGAGGGTATAGGGGTACAACAGCCCATGCTCACACTATATTAACTGGAACATTTAGTTCAAGTGGAAACGTCTGTACTGTAACGACTTCCGCGGCTCATTATCTAACTTCTGACATGTATCAGTACTTAGATTTCACGAGTGGTATGACAGTAAGCGGAGTGGATCATTCTATTGATGGTTCTTATAAAGTTACTGTTACTGGAACTACCTCATTTACAGTAGAAATTCCTTATGGTCTCACAACAAGCGGAAACGTAAGTCTCCTTCCAGAAGTTCGTCTGAGATCATTATAAATAACCAATAAAGCTTACTAGTAATGGCATTAGTTACTGATAAATTTAGAATATATGCTGCTGAGAGCTTCAGAAATACTCTGCAAAGCTCCAATAAAGTGTACATGTTCGTCGGTAGGGCGAAGACATGGGGGTCTTCTGACATCCCACCTGCTGGTGAGCCTATTGATAGTTTTGAGTATGCAAGGACTACATATCAAGATTCCGTTGCTTTTAAGCGAGTTGATATATCTGATACTTCATTAGTAGTTCCTAGAGTTGATTGGATTGATCCTGCAAACACAACTGGTGGTGTAGGACGTACATACTCAATGTACAAACCAGATTATGCACCCGCAAAAACTACTGCAAACGGTTCTTCTAGACTGTATGACAGTAACTTCTATGTTATGAATTCAGACTTTAACGTCTATAAATGTCTTTATAATGGTCAAGATCCAGATTACCCAAGAGGTAGACCTTCATTGGTTGAACCAACTGGTACATCAACAACTATCATTGAAACATCAGATAGTCCTGGCGTATATTCTTATCGTTGGAAATATCTTTATACTATTGACGCTGACAACATTCTAAAGTTTGTTACTTCAGAATTTGTTCCTGTATTATCAAATAGCTTAGTTACATCTGCTGCTAACCCAGGTTCGATTGACACGGTTGTTATTGAGAACGCAGGTGCAGGTTATAATAACGGTACATATACCAATGTTCCTATTCGTGGTGACTGGGAAATTAATGGTGGTACACAGGCACTTTGTACTGTATCTGTTGTCTCTGGTGCTATATCTTCTGTTACTGTAACTCAAGCAGGTTCTGGATATAGTTTCGCTTCTATTGACGTTGCACTCATTACTAATGTTGGTAATGGTACTAATGCAGCACTTGACGTTGTACTACCTCCTCAAGGTGGTCACGGTGCAGATGCTGTTAGAGAATTAGGTTCATATCGTCTCATGTTCACTAGTAAGTTAGAAACTACTAGTGCTTTTGTTGACTTCCCTAATGACTTATCATATAGAAGGGTTGGTCTTGTACTAAACCCATTTGATTATAATACCACATCTGTTTGCAGTCAGAATACAAGATCTGCTGTAAAGGCAATGATCTTCCCTCAGTCTGGTACTGGTACACCTAGTGGAAATTTCCAAACAGGTGAGACTATTACACAGGCAACCACAGGAGCAAAAGGATTTGTGGTTTCATATAATTCCACAACTAAAGTCTTGAAATATTATCAAGATGCGGTTGATGGTACTGTAAATGGTAATATTATTCCTTTTTCTGGTTCAAATCAGATTACAGGTACTATATCATCATTTGTTGCAACTCCTGATGCAACATTTGGTACTGCAGGTGTTCCCCTATCACAGATAACTATTGGTGTATCTGTGTATGAGTTAGGTCTTTCATTCGTTACTGGTTATGCCAACGAAGAAATAGAACTAAACTCAGGTGAAATGCTGTACATAGATAATAGGATTCCGATCACAAGATCTGCGGATCAAAACGAAGAGCTAAAAGTAGTAATTGAATTCTAAATGGCACAGAATACTAACCTGAATATAGCTCCTTACTACGACGATTTTGATCAGAGTAAGGGCTTCCTAAAAGTATTGTTCAAGCCTGGTTACCCAGTACAGGCAAGAGAACTTACTACGCTTCAGAGTGTACTGCAAAATCAAATTGACACGTTTGGTACAGGTGTCTATAAAGAAGGTTCTATGGTGGTTCCTGGTGGGATTACACTGAACAATGATGTGCCTTGTGTCATAATACAGAATACTTACCTTAATCTTGACGTAGAATTATACAGAACTGCTCTTGATGGGTTAGTTATTAAAGGATCTACTTCAGGTGTACGTGCACGTATACTATTTTCTATTAGTGCCACTACTTCAACTAGAAATAATATCACATTCTATGTAAATTACCTCCAAAAAGCGACTGATAATACAACTACTACGTTCTCAGAAGGTGAAACCTTCACTTGTGAGACTGATATCACTTATGCTTCCACAACTATTGCTGCTGGAACGCCAATTGCACAATTATTAAACTCAAATTCTAATAGTAGGGGTTCTACAGCGAGTGTAGGATCAGGAACTTACTATGTTAGAGGGTATTTTGTCCCCGTAAACGAACAAACTCTTATTTTAGACCAGTATGGCATCACACCATCATATAAAGTTGGTCTAAAAGTAGAAGAAAGGATTATTACTGCTGATGAAGACGCAACTCTCTACGATAATGCGATCGGTAGTACCAATTTCTCAGCACCAGGTGCCGATAGATTTAAAATTAACCTAACTTTAATCAAAAAACAGACCACAGATCCTAACTCTGCTGATTTTATTGAACTTTTAAGGACTGATATTGGTAAAATACAGAAGAAAGTAGAACGTAGTACACTAGGATTCATCAATGATGTCCTTGCTACCAGAACTAAAGAGGAATCTGGCAACTACTATGTCAAGAAATTCAGTATAGACGCAAGAGAAAACCTTGATGATGGGTTTAATAACGGTGTATTTTCACCAGACGTAACTACTAATGATGGTAATACTCCATCTGAGTCTAATATTGCTGTTCAATTATCTGGTGGATCTGCATATATTTCTGGTTACAGAACAGAAAGACTTTCCACATCATATAAGGATGTCGAGAAACCAAGAACTTTTGATACAGTAACTAACCAATCTCTTACATCTGACTTTGGTAACTATGTCTTTATGACTAATCAGCATCAAGCACCTACCATATATGAGGTGATTGAACTAAGAGATACAGTTACTACGACACCTGGTACTCCTGCAGGTACTGTTATTGGTAAAGCAAGATCATTAAACTTCTATCATGAGTCTGGTGCATTCAATAATCAGGAAACAATTTATAAAACATACCTTTCAGATACACAACTATTCACTAAGATCACTCTTACAGGTAGTGGAACTTGGACAAATGGTAGAAAGGTATTTGGTGCAACATCAGGTGCTACAGGTTTCTGTCAATCAGGTTCAGGTACTACTGGTTATCTCTATCAGACTAATGGTACATTTGTACCAGGCGAGGTATTGAAGGTTAATAATTCTGGTGGTGCTACTCATGGTACTATTGCAGCTGGTGGAGTTAGAGCATATAACTTTAGTGATGTAAAATCATATGCATTCTCATCTGGTGGTGGTACTGCTGATGCAGTCATGGATGTTAGAGTTGCATTACCTGGTTCAGGTCCTATTATTTCTGGAATATCTGGATCTGGTACATCTCAAACTGCTACCGTTACATCAACACTATCTAACTTCGACACTCAATTAAAGGTGGGTGACCTTGTTGAATTCTCAAATAATGGTATAGCACATAAGGTTACAGTTACTGGTGTTAGTGGATCTAATACATTCACAGTTCAGAAAGCAACAGCTGGTGCAGGTAACATGGGAAATGGTGCTATCAATGGTAGTGTCATTAGGTCTAGACCAGAGATTAAGGAAGCAACTAAGAAGAAACTCCTTACTCCATTAGGATTTGAAGCATTAAAGAATACAAATAACAATAATAGTCAGAACCCTGCAGGTTATTTCAGAATGACTGTATCAGGTGTATCTGTAAGTGGTGGTGCTGCTACAGTTGACGTAGGTTCAGGTTTATTAATTAAGAACGCAGATGATGGTGATGATTTTGTTGTCAGTGTGACATCTGGTACAGGTGATGGTGATATATTAAAAGAAGGTGACTTTACCACAGGTAACCCATCAGTCAACACACAGTCTGTTGCTTTAGGTGGTTTATGTGGTGGTGGTTCTGGTAGTATTGATGTTACTGTAACTGTATACAGTTCTAATAGATCTGCTAAGGCAAAAACTACTGAGAGGATGAAAATCCTTAAATTGGATAAGACAACTGTATCTGGTAGTCCAAATGGTCTAACAACTGCTACTACTGGTAATGGATACAGAGTAGATGATGATCGTATCTCTCTAGGTACTGGTGATGTATTCAAGATTAAGGCAGTATATGAATCCACAAACGATCAAGATCCACAACTTCCTCAATTTACATATACTAACTTACTAGGTACTCTAGCAGTAAATGATGTTATTTCAGGAGATACCTCAGGTTCTAGAGCAAGAATTATTTCTACCACAAGTAATATCGTATACTTCATCCCAGTAGATGATGACGTATTCACTGATGGTGAGACAATCACTGCACCAAATGCTACTTTAAAGATTACTACTGGTGGACTTGTCAAAGGTGGTACTAATATAACTGATGCTTTTGATCTTGATGATGGTCAGAGAGATCAGTATTATGATTATTCAACTCTTGTAAGAAAACCAGGTTATACAGCACCAACACGTAGAATATTGGTAATAGTTGATCGTTTTCTTACCACATCGGGAATTAACCCATATACAGTAGACTCATATCCTTCATCTGAATATAAGATCATCCCAGATTATGATACTGATAATCTTAGAGATGTTATTGACTTTAGACCAATAGTTGCTGAGGCATTGACTGGTGCAGGTTCTGTTGCTTCTCCATGGACTTTAAATGCTACTAAGTACCTTGACTTTGATAATAGAGCATTTACTGGTAACTTAACTGGTATTCCTGGTATTGGGGATACTACTATTCTTAGTTTACAGCACTACCTTGGAAGGATTGATAAGGTCTTTATGAACAAGGACAATGTTGTTCAGGTAGTTAAGGGTGCACCTGCTACCAATCCAGCTCCTCCTGATGACATTGATGATGCAATGTTACTAGCAACATTGAGATATGAACCATACGTATTTGATGTTGAAGCAGATGTAAGCATAGTAGAGACTAACTTTAAGAGATATACATTCAGGGACATTCAGGTTCTTGAGGATAGAATTAAAACATTAGAATACTATACACAGTTATCACTACTTGAAGGTGAGACTGCAGGTATGGAGATCAGAGATGCTAGTGGTCTTAGCAGATATAAGAATGGTTTCATCGTAGATAACTTTGCAAGTCTTGCTACTGCTGACACATTACATCCTGACTTTAGAGTCTCTGTTGATTTTGAAGAAGGTCAAATGAGACCTGCTCACTATACAACTCAGGTTCCATTAGCATACGGTACAAGTAGTGCAAATGTACAGGAAACAAATGATATTATTACACTTCCATATAGTGACGCTGTTTTAATTGATCAACCATATGCTTCTGCTGTGGAGAACGTTAACCCATTTAACGTCTTTACATATGTTGGTGATGTTGTTTTATATCCTGAGAATGATAACTGGGTAGATACCAAATCACTTAGTCCTCTTAAAGGACCTACTGTTGAAGGTAACTTCATGACAACAGTAAGAGAATATAATGCAGACCAAAATGGTTTCTCTCCTATTCATTGGAACGCATGGAAGACCACATGGACAGGTACTTCTGTAACCACAGACGTTGGTTCATGGAGAAGAAGCGGTAAGCATCGTAGAAGAAGAGATAGAACTATTACAACTACCACAACCACAACCACGAAGCAAACAAGAAGTGGTATTAGGTACAGAGTTACTCCTGTTATTGAACAGCAGTCACTTGGTAGTAGAGTTGTTTCTGTTGAGCATATTCAGTTTATGCGTTCTAGAAACATTGAGTTCAGTTGTGAGAAGTTAAAACCAAGAACTAAGTTCTTTGCATTCTTTGATGGCATCACACTTCCTAAGAAACTAATTACTCCTAAGATAATGGGATTAGTTAAGGATCCATCTACTGATGCACAGACAAACAGTATTCCATTCCAAATTGGTGAAACAATCCATGTTACCAAAGGAAATGGTAAGTTTAGATTTAAAGGTAGAGTTGCAGCTCCTAATGAAGGATATAATATTAACCCAATAGACGGTACAGATATTACTACTATCTCTGATTATAAGTCTAACCTAGCATTTATTAATATTGACACCAAGGCACTTGCTGATCAAGTAAAAGGTACATATTATGGTTCTCCTAAGATCAATGACTATATTGTTGGTGAAACATCTGGTGCTATTGCTAAGATTAGTAATAAAGACCTAGTTACTGATAAAAAGGGTAAATTGAGAGGATCATTCTTTATTGATCAACCTAATGTTGAAGGTAACATCAAATTTAAGACTGGTACTAAACTATTCAGATTAAGTGATACTGATAATGATAGTAAGGTAGTTGGTATCTCAGATAGTAGTGGTGAAGCAGAATTTAGTTCATCAGGTCTATTAGAGACAACTCAGGAGACAATCATCTCAGTCAGAAATGCTAAGGTGACATCTGAGGATATGAAGGATGCTAGAACATTAACTAGTGCAAGTACCTCAACTGAGACCCAAACAAGATGGTGCGACCCACTAGCACAAACATTCCTAGTCGAGGATTCAATTCTTGAGGGTGGTGTATTCTTAACTAAGATTGATATATTCTTCTTCCAAAAAGATGAAGAGATCCCTGTTGCATTGGATGTAAGAACAGTTGAAAATGGAACTCCAACACAGGATATACTTCCATTCTCTAAGGTAGTTAAAGATCCTGAGGATGTATTCATATCTGCTGATGCTTCTAAACCTACTACGTTCACATTCAAATCACCTGTATTCTTACCATTCAGACAAGAACATGCAATGGTTCTTACATCTGATAGTAACCAGTATAAGGTATTCATATCATTACTCGGTAAGGATGCTATTGATGCTGCACACTCTGGAGAGAAGATATCTGAACAACCATATATCGGTGTTCTATTCAAGTCACAGAACGCATCAACATGGACACCTTCACAGTATGAAGACTTGATGTTCAAGATTTACAGAGCAGAGTTCACAATTCCTACCACAGCAGCAAATAGTACACTTGTACTAGAAAATGCACAGTTGGGTGAATCTAATGGTGGTTTCTTAAATCTAAGAACCAATGCGTTCCAGACAACATCTGGTAGTGATGAGATAAGAGTATTCCATGGTAACCATGGTCAGCAATCTAATCTTAACTATGTTGAACTCAGTGGAGCAATCTCAGAAATTGCGGATACCACTATTAATGTGGGTGCAGGTTTGACTACGACTGCTACTTCTGTGACTGTTGCTGATGCATCTCAGTTCCATACAACTATTGGTGGATCTGCTGTTGGTAGTTCAAATACTGGATTTATCAGGATCAGAGGAAGTCAGGAAGATGGTAGTGGCGATGAGATCATTGCATACGATAGTATTGCGGGTAACGTCATCAACTTCAACTCAACTGGTAGAAACTATTCAGGTTCTTCAGGATCTTCAACTGGTAAAGCACATGCTAATGGTGCAGTAGTTGAGTGTTATAACCTTTGCGGTATACCTCTTACATTAATTAATACTACTCATAACAATACAACTGGTGGTCTAATATCAATTAACAGTCCTCATAGTTACAACTTAAAGATAACCAATAAGACTGCTGATAAGAGTATTAACTGTGGTGGTCCTAATTTAACAGTATCACAGAACGTTCCATGGGATGTTCTTACACCACAGATACAGAGTCAGGTAGAACCTATGACCAGTTTGTCTGGTAGAGTTAAGGGTACTAGTGGAACCTCATGTGGTCCTTTCCCTGCTGGCGAGAGTGCAGAGATATCATTTACTAAGGATGCTGCATGGCAAGACATTACTATTGCTGAGGAGAACTACTTCCCAGACACTAAGATTATTGCTAACCAGTTGAATGAGATCAACAGAATGAGCAGTGCTAAGTCATTCACTATGGAATTAACTCTTGGTACTGAGGTAAGTCACTTATCTCCTGTTATTGATCTAACCCAGTGTGCTGTTATTACAACTGCAAACCAGTACAACAATATTACTCCAACCACAGGTATTGGTGGAGAGTGTGCGGGTAACTATATTACTAAGGTTGCTAGACTAGAGAAGAGTGCTAGTGGTATTAAGGTCATGCTTGCTGCTAATACATTCAACCAGTCTAAGATCGTAGTGATGTACAAGTTGGTTCCAGTTGGTTTTGCAGGTAACCTTGATGACCTAGAGTTCCAGTTCTTTAATACAGACGGAAAACCAGATAGCGGTGAGTTAGTTCCTCAGAATGATCTAACCACATTCACTGACTATGAGTTTACCATTGAGGATACTGATGACTTTGATGCATTCCAGATCAAGATCAGTCTACTTAGTTGGAGACAACCATACATACCTAGAGTAAAAGACTTTAGAGCGATAGCGTTAGCATAATGGAAAAAGACATAATTGAACTGATCCCTGTCGAAGGACACAACTCACTCGGTAGGGATCCAAATTCTAATGCGATAATAAATACCGACCTGAGTGCGTATGAATCTTATAAGAAGGCACGTGCAGAAGCAAGAAGAAAAGCAGCAGAAATGGATGCTTTGAAGGGTGAGGTTGCGGAATTAAAAAGTCTTGTAAAGAGTTTGATTGAGAAAGAAGATAAATAAAGTTAAGCTAAATAATATAGTTGTAAAAGAATGGCTAGTGCTGTATCCAATTTACTGATATATCAGGGTTCTGACTTCATCATCGACTTCACTATTGAAAACGATAATGGAACAGTATTCAATTTGACTGGATATACAGTAGCATGTAAAATCAAAAAGCATTACACAAGTAGTACGTCCACTACTGTAACTGCTGCAGTTCTATCACCTGCAACCAGTGGGCAGATTCAATTATCTCTCACAAATGGACAAACGGCCGCAATGAAGTCAGGTCGTTATGTATATGATGTCGTTATCACAGCAACATCTGGTATCAAATCCAGAGTTCTGGAAGGTTCTGTCAGCGTACTTGAGGGGGTAACAATTTAATGGCAAGACTAAGATTTGGAGATCAATCAGTTCCAAGAGTAACCAGAGTCGCCACTGGAGGTGGTGGAGGTACTATTGGTGGTATGTCTGATGTGGATCTCACAGACGTATCTCAAGGAGGACTAGCAGACGGTTCAGTTCTAGTCTATTCTGCTGCAGACACAAAATTTGTTCCAACAAACGTATTAAACAACATCACTATCAACGGGGGTAGCTTCTGATGGCATCAAATATACTCATTAAAAGGAGTACTGGTTCAACCGCACCAGGCACCATTACATATGGTGAATTAGCACTTACTACTGGTGCAAACGGTACTCAAGCAAATGCTGGTGATCGCCTATTTGCAGGTGATAACAACGGTGCTGCACAGGTAGTTGGTGGTAGATACTTCACAGACATGCTTGATCATGTCCATGGAACTCTAACCGCAAGTTCTGCTGTTGTTCTAGACAGTAATTCAAAGATTGATAACTGGAATGTTGATGACATTAACTTAAATGCTAACGTCATTACAACAGCCACTACTGATGCTGACCTTATCTTCCGTGCAAATGGCACAGGTAAACTGGTTATTGAAGATGGTCAGGAACTAGAATTTGGTACTACAGGTGACGTAGAATTTGTATTTAACGACTCTGATGCTGTTGTGGACATCAAGCGTGTAGCAGGTACCCCCGACTTGCGTATCGCTGATGACATGAAGCTTCATTTCGGTAATACAAAGGATGCTTCCATATACTATGATGAGACAACTTCTGACAAAATCCAAGTAGAGGGTGCAGATTGGAACTATGCTGTCGGTGTTACTGCAAGTTATGCGGATACAACTGATGCTTCCAACGTAGCAACTGCATCTGTAACCTTTGCTGGTGGTATTGGTGTTTCAGCAACCACATGGACTAAAGACCTTAAGGTTGATGACAACACAACTCTTGGTACTGCAGCTGGCGACCTGTTGACAGTTAATGCAACCACAACGTTCCAAAACGGTGTGACATTTAACGGTCAAACAACTATTACTGGTACTACACAACAGACTGGTCAAATTGAAGTTGACAATCTAAAGTTAGATGGTAATACACTTTCTACTATTAATGCTATACAAGAATTGATTATTGACCCATATCCTGCAGGTGGCGACGCTGATGGATTGGTTATAATCAAAGGTGACCTCCAAATTGATGGTACAACAACGACTGTTAACAGTGCTTCAATGTCTGTTAACGATCCTACCATTGAATTGGGTGATCCTACTACTCCTGTAACAGTTAAAACTCTTGCTACCTTTGCAGGTAACGCAACAGTTGCTGTTCAAGTTGACAGTGTGGAACAGTTACAAGCAGGTGATGCTATAACTGGAACAGGTATTCCTGGTGGCACAACTATTGCTTCTATCAATACAGGCACAAAAACACTTACACTAAGTGCAGCAATCACTGCTGACCAAGTAGTTGGTGCTACATTAGTTACTGTCAGAGGTGCTGATGATGCAATGGATCGTGGTGTTAAGGTTCATTACAACACATCTGGAACCAATAAATTTGGTTTCTTTGGTTATGACCGTACAGGTGGTAACGATGGAGCAGGTGCATGGACATTTATTGAAGATGCAACTGACACAGGTACTGTTTTCGGTGTAACTGGAAACCGTGGTACTGTTCTTATTGGTGATCTTGAATTAGATAACGACCTCGTAGTTCAATACGGTGGTACTGGTGCTAGTTCATTTACCACAAATGGTATCATATATGGTAACAACACAGGTGCTTTACAGGTAACTGATGCTGCTAACATGGCATCTCCTGGTACTACACCTGACGTAACAGAATCCTACCAGATATTAACCGTCACTTCAGCTGGAGTTCCAGTCTGGACAAACACAATCGACGGTGGAACTTTTTAAAACTTTATTAAAATGAATGCACAAATTGTTATTTCTAGATTACAAAGAAAAGTCTCTGAATTGACCCTCATTAATGTGATGCTGGAAGCACAGGTCGAAGACCTGCAAACCCAGTTAAATACTATAAACGAACAAACTAGTGATGCACAAGTAGATGGCAACGAGAATCAAGCTAAAGAGATCGACGACAGCAGCAGCGGTCCCGACGACTTCTAATTTAGAAGACGGTGAGATAGCCCTTAATATAGTCGATCAAAAATTATACGCCAGAAATGGTGGTGCGATAGTTGAAATTGCGAACCAGAAACCGAATGTCGGTGAGGTGACAACCAACATGCTGGGTACTGATATCACGAATGGTCCTACTCATACATGGTTTGTTAATAAGTCTGGTAACGATAATACTACTCTACCTAACTCTGGTGCAAATGGTAAGCATTCAGATTCTTCGTTCCTTACAATCGCTAAAGCACTTACTGTTGCACAGTCTGGAGACACTATATTAGTAGGTACTGGTACTTTCCAAGAAGTATTTCCTTTATCAATTCCTGATGGTGTCACTCTACGTGGTACTAATTTACGTTCAACAATTGTTGAGCCAACTCCTGCGACTAAAACTAATAACGCAATGAATCTATCAGGAGACTGCCATGTCTCTGATATGACAATTACAGGTTTTGAATATGATAGTGGTAACGATAAGGGATATGCATTCGTTCTAGTATCAACAGTTGACTCAAATAAGAGTCCATATATTGAAAGAATAACCGTAACTACTAAAGGTAGTGTCACTTCTGCATCAGATCCATATGGATTTGCACAGGGAGATGCAGGTCGTGGTGCTAAATTAGACGGTGCATTAATAAATTCCAATTCACAACACGCTTCAGTCCTCTTTAATGAGTGTACTTTCATTACACCTAACCAGATTGGTCTTCTACTAACCAATGGTATTCGTTGTGAGTGGTTAAATTGCTTCAACTACTTTGCTTCTATTGGTGTGCAAGGTATACAAGGTGCCACAGGTAAGTATGGAGCAGGTCAAACAAGATTAAAACTAGGTGGTACGAGTGGTACTTTCTCTGCTGCTGAGGTAGTATACCAGTTAGAAAATGGTTTCCAGTCAGGTACATATGCTAGATCAGGAACCACTGTCACTCTAACAAGAACTGGACATGGTTTAGTCTCTAACGACTACATCTATGCAGACTTTATCAGTGGTGGTGCTACAGATAACTTCTATCAAGTCACTAAAGTAGACGATAACGTTGTTACATTTACTGATAGTGCATCTGGTACTATAGCATCTGGTAACGTCACTTATAAAAAAGCAGTTGGTCGTGGTGTTATTGCTAGTAATGATGGTACTTACATTTACATTAATGGTAAGGGAAGTGGTGAGTTCTTAACCACAACAAAACCAGTTAAGGTATTAAGTAGATTTGGTGACACACAGATTGACACCGCACAAAAGAAATTTGGATCAGGTTCACTATTATTTGACGGTACACAAGATAACTTGATGGTTCCAACCGATGAAGACTTCGGATTTGGTACTGCAAACTTCTGTATGGAGGCATTCATACGTCCAGCTAGTGTATCTGGTACTCAGCATATATTTGATCTTAGAAATGCATCATCCACAGATACTGCAGGTAAACTTTATCTTAATGGTACTGCACTTCATTATGGCGTAGGTAACTCATCCACACTTAATGGTGGTACTCTATCCACAGGCACATGGTATCATGTTGCTGTTGCAAGAAATGCTGGAACTACTAAAATATTCCTTGATGGTACAGAATTAGCAAGTGGTGCTGATACAAATGACTATGGTACTACTAAACCAGTAGCAATTGGTTCTAACTACGACACCTCTTCTCCAGCTGACGCATTCAACGGACATATTGATGAGGTAAGATTTAGTAAAGGTGCTGCTCGTTTCACTGCTGCATTTACTCCTACCACAGGTGCATACGTTTCAGATAATAATACTGTACTACTATTACATGCTAATGGTGACGATGCTTCAACAACATTCACTGATGAATCTGGTGGAACATCTGATATCAGATCAAATGGTGGAGACAGTGCTACTCAGGTAACTACTGCTGACTACTCTGCATTTGGTGCTGAGTTACGTTCAGTTGCTTCTGCATGTGTATATGGTACGAAGGGTGTACAGGCAAATGGTTCTGGTGTAAAACTCTTATTGACTGCACATAACTTTGCTTATGTTGGTGCAGGTTCTGACTATACCAATGACCCCTCACTTGCTGTTCAGGTAAACGAAGTAGAAGAACTGAATAGTGGTAAAGTATTATACTCATCAACTGACCAAGACGGTGACTTCCGTGTTGGTGATGCTTTCACAGTTGATCAATCGACTGGTAATGTTCAGTTTGCTGCAACATCTACTGCTCAGTCTGCTGCTAACATCACCTTAAGTGATGGAACTGGTACTACTAACATCTATCCTGCATACATTGAAACAGGTAACTTACGATTAGCAGGTAACAACCTTACATCTACGTCAGGTAAGATCATCCTCGACCCTGCAGGTGACGAAGATATTCAGTTAAATGGACAGGTTATTGCTCCAGAAAATATCTACTTTGCCCCAAACAGACTAGCATCTTTCCTAGGTACTGGTAACTCTTCTGTTGCGTTCACAGTTGGTACTTACGCACAAGCAGGTTTCTCTTCTTTTGGTATCTTCTCTAATAAGAACTTTGGTGTTAACAAGAAGTCTCTTAACGAAACCACTGGTATTACAATAACAAACGAAGGTTCTGGATATACACCTGGTTCATATAGTGCTGCAACTCTATCAAACCCAGATCTAGTTGCTAGTGCAACCGCAGTCCTAGCAACTGATGGTGCGATTGGTACTGTTACCGTTACTAATCCAGGTACTTTATATACCGCAGCACCAGGTGTTACTACTAGCATATCTCCCTCATCAGGTATTACAACCTTCTTAGTTTCTCTAGAACAAGGTGGTAAGGTAGCAATCATTGCTGTACCAGGTGGATCTGGTGGTTCTGGATATACTTCACCAACAGGAACATTTAGTGCTCCTCCTAATAGAGACTTTGATGCTAATACTTCTATTGCCAATAATGCAATTACATTTACTCAGACAACCTTCTCTAATGGAGATAGAGTTGTTTATGACAACAATTCCAATCCAGACTTAACTAACCTTACAAGTGGTACAACATATTACGTTGTAAACAGAAATAGTGAAACCAACACTCTTCAACTTGCTGCAACTTCAGGTGGTACTCCAATCGTTCTAAGTGCAACTAGTGGACAAGAAATACACCAGATTAGGGGTGTAACTGCTACTACTGGTGCAGTAACTGTAGCTGCTGGTGTTATCACTGCTGTTGCCATTGCTGACGCAGGTTCAGGATATACAGTCGGTGCTTCTCCAACTCTTACTATGAGTGAGGACAGTGATCCAGGAGTTACAGCTGCGACATTTACAATTACACTTGGTGCTCCGATTTCTACTATCACCACTACAGGTGATGGTATATACCCATCTATTCCAACTCTGACTATTACTGCTGCAGGTACTGACCCTGTGGGATCTGGTGGTGCTGCAACAGTTGCAAACTTAACTTATGCTGTTGCTTCGATTACTCTAAACAGTGGTGGTTATGGATACTCCTCAACACCAAATATAAGTTTTACTGGCGGTAACGCAACTAACGATGCTGTTGCTACTGCTACTCTAGACACAGAATTAGGACAAGTCTCAGCAATTGAGATATCACAAGGTGGTGAGGGATATGATGCAGTTCCTACCGTTGTTGTTTCTGGTGGATCTGGTACAGGTGCTACGATATCACTTACAGTATTACCCGTTGGTGGTAATATATCTGCTGGTGGATCTGGATATGCTGCAGGTACTTATCAACAGGTTGCACTAACTGGTGGAACTGGTACAGGTGCTGCTGCTGACCTAACGGTTCAAGGTTTATTTGGTACTATTACAGCTGGATCTGGTGGTACTAATGGTGAATACATGCAGATCGACATGGTTAATAATAACCCTGCTGCAACATGGCCAGTTACCACACAGCAGAAAATAGAGATGGCATCCACTGTTAGTGGTCATACAGGAACCATAAACGTTGGCGATACTGCCACAGGTGCAACATCTGGTGCTGTTGGTGTCGTAAGTTATGTTGGTGCTTCTGCTCCTGGTACTGATAGTTTTGTATTCCTGAACGATCCAATCACTTCAGGTACATTCCAAGATAACGAAGTAGTTAACTTCTCTAGTGGTGGTAGTTTAACCACTAGTGGTACTCCCCAATCAAGAGGAAGATTTTTCATTAACACTGGATCTGGTGCGGTTGAAGCACCAAGTCTTACTATGGTTCGTGGTAATACATATCGTTTTGATATGTCGGACACTAGTAATGCAGGTCATCCATTCGTTTTAGATGGTACATCTAATGCTGCTACTACTGAATTCCAAACAGTAACATTCGGATCTGCAGGTCAAGCAGGATCATTTGTTGATATCGTTGTTAAACCTTCTGCGACTATAGGAAATACTGCATACTACGAGTGTTCAGTACATGGTCGTGTCATGTCGCAAAATGCCTTCATTAACATTACTGCAGGTACTGCAGGTGAGTATGGTCATGGAGCACAGATGGATATCACCGTTGCAGGCGGTGTGGTTACAGTAGCAGACTTTGCAGTAGGTATGCAAGGTTCTGACTATAAGGTAGGTGACGAACTTAGAGTAACAAGTACTTCTCTTATTGGTGACACTGTTGGTTTCTTATACACAATCACTGGTGATAACACTGGTGTCTTTAGTGTAACTAACATTCAAGCATCTGGATCAGGATATACAGTTGGTGATCAACTATCTGCTGCTGATGCTGACCTTGGTAACCAAGGTGGTTCTGGTTTCGTATTTAACGTAACCAAAGCAGGTTATGTTGATACTGCTGCTGTAGCCACAGGTGGTGGTGGAGCAGGTTTCTTCCCTGGTCAAACCTTAGTATTTGATGAGTTACAGTTTCAAGGTATGGGAGCTGGTGGTAGTGGTTTTGCATTCCAAGCAAACACTATTGACACTAAAGGTATTACAACCATATCTGGTGATGGTTCATTAATATCAGACAAATATTCATTCTCAAATACAGGTGATTTAACAATCGGTATCGGTGATGCTACCAATACTACCATCTCCAATAATACTGTTACATCTGTAAATGCAAACTTTACTGGTAATGCGACCATCGGAACCAACGCTACTGTTGGTGGAACCTTTGGTGTTACTGGTATATCATCCTTCACAGATAATATTACAGCTAATGGTCTAGACAACCACATCTTAAATGGTAAGTATGGTGTCCAGAATGGTACTAATCTCGTTCCTACCATTTACCTATCAGCAGACACTACTACTGGTTTTTACAGATCAGCTACTCACGAAATTAGTATTACTCATGATACAGTACAAAAGCATGTATTCTCTGCAACCAGTATACAAACTGCAGGTGATATTATTGCTGATAGTACTATTGGTAATGCTGCTCCATTCTTTAAGGTAGACTCTACTGCTGAAACTCTTACTGTTGGTACTGCAAATGCAGGACTTCAACTTAACAACGCTGCTGTACTGACTGCTGCAGGTCAAGATGCTGACATTCCTGTAACCATCACTCCTAAAGGTGAAGGTGACATGATCATCACTGGTGCAGCTAATAGAGAATTTGTGGTTAACGATGGTACAGTTGGACAAAACAAATTAAAAGTAGAAACTACTACTGGTGATACAGAAATAACTGGTACTTTAAAAGTTGATGAGAAACTTAAGTTCGTAACATCTGCTATTGAAAACGCAGACATTGGTGGTACTAACTCTTTCGGTGAGATAGTCACAGTTGGTATTACTGGTACAGGAACAGGTTACACTGATGGTTCTTACACCGCATGTACTGTAACCGCAACGACTGGTATCGGTGTTGGAGCAACATTTGATGTCACAGTATCTGGTGGTGCGATTACTGCTGCAACAGTAACAGCTGCTGCTAGAGGTCACAACTATTATGTTGGAGAAGAGATTACACTTAACCCTGCTACGATTGGTGGTGGATCTGGAAACACTATTACTATTCTTGACACACAGGGTCAAGGTTTAACACTAAAACCAGGCGGTGGTAAGAGTGTCTATGTTAAGTCAACTGGATCATTTATTATTCCATCTGGTACTACAAACCAACGTCCACTTGCTAATGACAGATTAACTGGTGCGATAAGATTTAATAATACTCAGTTACAGTTCGAGGGATATAATGGAACTGACTTTGTATCTCTTGGTGGTGTTAGAGACGTTGACCAAGATACTTACATATTAACTGAAGTATCACCTGGTTCTGACCAAGATACATTTGAGTTCTATGCTGCAGGTATTAATAACCTTTCATTGAATAACACTACTCTGACGTTCAAGTCGAACATGTCGGATACAGTTTATGAGTCATCTCATCTTGCAACAATTGCTGGTGGGTACTCACTTAAGGGAACTAGTTTTGATACTAACCCATTCAATGTTTTAGTTGGTGCACAGAATATTGTATCAGTCAGATCAAAGAAAGACCTTGAAGTTTCTGGTGGTTTAAGACTACGTAATGTACCTACTCAGGGTACTGTTGCTACTCTTGATGCTGCTACCCTTACACAGGTTGCAACATCATATACTGCATCCACAACATTCACTGCAGTCGCAACATCAGCATCTGTTGAAGGTAGTGGAGCGACATTAGATATCACCATTGATGCAAATGGAACTGTTACAACGGTTGCTGTTAACGCAGGTGGTTCTGGATATGAAGCAGCATCTTCTCCTTCATCTGGAGACGGTGAAGTATTAACAATAGCAGGTACTGCTCTTGGTGGATTAACTCCTACACAGGACGTTACTATAAGGGTAGATACTATTTCTAATCCAACTAGCCCATACGCTAGAAACGATGTTCTCCTTCAGGATTACATAACTAGATTGGATGCTAAAGCATTCATCTCATTAGATGCTAATGCATCAGAATGTAAGTGGAAGATTAATAGAGGATGGTCTGGTGGTACTGAAAGCTACCTAACAGTCTTCGACTCTACTGCTGATTTCGTTGAATTAGATGACTGCAGAGTAGAGGGAGGACAGTTAACTTCCTTCGCTTCTAACGCATCAATTACAGCGTTTGATAAAACAGCATATAAAGGATCAAAAACTCTTATTACTATTGAAAGTGATGATGGTAAAGTTCAAATGCTTGAAGTAACAGCTGTCTGTGGTGCAAGTGGTACAACTGCACATGCTACGGTTACTAACTCAATTACTTCTGATAATGATCTTGTTGATGCAACGATTTCAGTTGCTGCTAACAACATCAATATTAGTTTAAATAAATCATCCGCAGCAACAACATCGTCATCATTCACAGGTAGGTATACAACCACCAAAGTGAAGGTATAAATAAACCTTAGGTAATATAGAGTCATGCCAGTAAAGAATTTCTCATCTATCGGGGGATTTGCAGTAGGATCTACTGAAGTCTGTAATACAGAGTACGCACTGAAGAATATCAGTGCTATTCACATGACTAGTAATAATTTTACCGACGCTGTACATGATAAGTACATTACTAAGAGAGTGACAGATGCTGCTAATAACACATTACAGTTAACCTTAGATGGTACAACTGCACTCGTAACAAATACTCCACCGCTTGCTGCGGATAGAGTATCTTTTATTACAGCAAAGATTTTTGGACAGGAAACTACCAATAATCAGTATGTTTACGCAACAAGTTTTGATGTCATCGTGACAACAGCTAATGATGGAACTCCAACAGTATCTGCTACACACGAAAACATTATCAAGAACAATCCTCCTGGGCAAGAGGATTGGTTAGTAACACCAGATGCCTTCTTAATCGGAGGTGCTCCATTCTTCACATTTGAGGTGAAGTCCGTGACAACCAATTCTACTGTTAAGTGGATTGGTATTTTAGATATCACAGTCGTATCATAATAGTTGGGAACTAATGGCTCTTAAGATTAATTCTGACCAACAGAGAATATCAGCATCGGGGAGTACCCCCACAGGAAATTGGATTAACGCTACTTACAGTAGGTCGGTAACTGGTGTCGTTACTATTCTTTCGGTTGCTCATGGATTTATTGGATCTGAAAAACTTTATATTGACTTCACATCAGGCGGTGAGGTAGATGGACAATATACTGTAACGAAAGTAAGTGATGATGAATTATCATTTCAAAGTTCAAACTTAGGTGTAATTACTGCAGGTAATACTCTTGCATATAAGAGAGTAAGATCTTTAAGTATTCAGGGTGACGAGACCATTGAAATGTCAGTGGGTACTGGTGCGAACGAGAAGGATGCTATAACTTTAAACTTAAATGATCAGAATAATATTAGAGTTGGTGTTAATACTACCGATCCCCTATATGAATTAGACGTTGAAGGACAGATTAGAACTACTCGTTCTATCATTTCTGATACTGCACAGGTTGTTAACTTAGATATTCAGACGATTATCAACCCTGCACTTGATCTTCGTGGTCCTAATTTAATCAACTATGAAGATACAGACGTAACTTCACCAACTTTCGGTACTACATTTTACCCAACTGCTGACACTCCACCCCTAACTGACCAGTCAAGAAGGTTAGCAACCACTGATTTTGTCTATAAAGTTGCTACTAATGACACTGGTGGTCGTGTTTATGTCTCTCAGACCATTGGTAATGATGAAAATGATGGTCGTTCAGCTGCAAGACCAGTTAAAACAGTTAAGAAAGCAGCACAAATTGCTTATACTTTACAGAAAGCAACCCCAGATCCTAGTGATGAGTACGTTTCACTGATCGTATCTGGTGGTGAATACCTTGAAGACAACCCAATTTCACTTCCTAGGAACTGTTCACTAATTGGTGACAACCTTCGTCGTGTTATTCTTAGACCTCAGAACCAAGATCGTCACATGGTTAAAGCGTCTAATGAGACGTATGTGTTTGGTGTTGTATTCAGAGACGCACTTCAGAATCCTTCTGACCCACAAAGTACTGTAATTCATACTTGGAAGTATGCATTCGTATTTGACGATAAGCAAAGATTATACTACGAACCAGAACTATATCAGATACCTGCAGTTCCTGGTGATAAATTCCGTGGTGATAACCTCTTCAATATTACCTTTACCAACCACACAGGTAACAATACTACTCTCGTAGTTGGTTACTTTGTACAAGGTGGATCTTCTGGTACATTGGGTACTATTCAAGAGATTACCTTCACAGGTCCTGATGCATCGCCATACTCAACTGGTACATGTAAGATTTTAATTACATCAGGTGTTAACGATGTATTCCAAGACGCTGAAAAAGTATTCTATGATGCTGTAGCAGCAAATATTATTACTGACCTTAATAATGCAAGTGTATCAAATAGATTTGACGTTGCTGATGCTGAATCATTAAGACCTGAATTAGAGACTATCTCTAATCAGATTTATCAGCACACAGTTAATTCAGAAAGATACTTTGAAGCATTCTCTGGTGATGCTACTAAGGTTAACATTACAACAAATCGCATTACAGTTACTGGTCATTATTTTGAAACTGGTTCTGCTGTATACTATCAAAAAGATGAAGCAACAGTTCTTCCAGGTCTTGCTGATAACACAATATACTATGTCAGAGTAATTGATCCCAATACTGTTGAATTGTATGATACTTATACCAATGCTACTGCAACCATAGGTACTACAGGTATAAAAGACATCACTGCGGTATCTACTGATACAAAACTTCACTTACTTACTTGTGGCAACATAATGCCAGAGAGTAACAATATCAGGGTTCCACAACATCAATATGCAACTGGTGATGGTATTGTATATCGCTCAAGTGTAATGGGTGGTATTGATGGTCTTGTTGAAGGAACCACATATTATGTCTATAGAGAAAACAAAGATTGGTTTAGACTTGCAGCATCTGCTGCCAACGCTGTACAGAAAGATGCACAGGGAGTAGATAATCCTGTAACTCTTCCTCTTAATACTACTGGTCACGGATATCAAAGATTTGAGAATGTATCTAATCTTTTATCTGTTGCAACAATTAATACTACTATCGCTACACAGCAAACATATAAAGGTCCTATCTTTACTCTTGCTGGTACAGGTTATCATGACTATGAAGTAGGACAGGAAGTTCATTTATATGGTTTCCAAAGTTCTGCTGTTAACTTCGGTGCTTCCACTAACACTTCTTGGTCTTTAGCAAGTGGTGAAGTTACTGTTACTATTTCGGGAGTAGACAATACTCTTACAAGTGGTCATTTCAGTAACTGGGTAACTCTTGGAGAATGTGGTCTTAAATTTAACTTCAGTGGAACTGGATCTGAAGCATTAAGCAAGACATATCATATTGACAACTTTAGTTTAGGATCTGGTACTCCATCTCTACCTGGCAACACTGCATTAGGTATGGGTTATGGTAGGTACAATAGTTCTAACACAACTATCACCTTCGTATTAAAGACAGCAAATATTCAGTCAACAACTAATACTGCAACTGCTACTGGTTCTACAGTCAGTGTCTTAGATAACGTTGAGGATCTTAATGGACGTAAGTACATCACACATCGTATTGAACGTGCTGATGGATACGCATTACAGTTTGTTGTAAGAGCTTCTATCAGTGTATTTTCAGCGACTTTAAATCCAACTGGTAACCAAACAGTTATCTCATCTAGTAACTACGTTCTAGCATCCTTAAGGAACTCTCCTTATGGATTTACTAAGATTTCTCAGACTGAGAGATATAGAGATGGTGCTGAATCTATTAAGAGAAACCAAGAATTTATTGCAGAAGAAGCATACGGATATGTTAAATCTCATTATGAAAGTTCTAATACTAGAACTAGTACCCTTACAATAGGACCAACAACATTCAGTGCATTAGGAGATACATTTACACATCCTATTACTGAGTGGAATTTGACATACAACTTACTTAAAGTTAAGGTCAATACTGGTCACAACTTAAGTAAAGGATTTAGAAATCATCATCACATATACAATGGTGGTACAGCATCTAATGCTATTACAATTACACAGGGTAGTGTTCAGAAAGATGTAACTGATGCAACATATAATCCTGTAACAGGTGATCTTGTATTAACAATCGGTGCACACAGTTATACAACTGCTAACACATTGGTTATCGCTAATGGTGCTATTAGTTTTACATGTTCTAGAGACAACCATGCTACTTCTCACGCCTATCCAAGAGCAACAGATCCTGCATACGGTGCTACTCTAGCAATCACAGCAGTAGATGCTGCAGGTACAGTTACAGTCAACGTTGGTGTTTCTGCGGGTGTCACAATCTCAGGTAGTGCCACTGCTGGTATTAATGGTACTTGGGCTATCCATGACGTATATGATCATAGAGAATTTACACTAGACCTTGGTGAGACAACTGTTTCTACTGGATCAACTGGTACTGATGGTTCATTCAATGATGTTAGAAAACCATATAGAACTCCAAACACATTCCCTGTAAGCAACAAGCAAGGTGATGGTGCAGATCTAATTGCTAATAATGCTGAATTGATTGCTGAAGTAGCAGTCAAGAAAATGCTTGCTGCCAACGGAGGATATACTCCTACAGGTGGTACAACAAATTGTACTGATGATGTTAAGGACTTCTTACAGAAATCACTTTATCACAACCTTAAGTGGGGTGGTAATGACAGAGTATATGATGCTGCAAACTACTATCTCCATTATGTAACCACAGGTAATAAAGATAGGTATGCTGAAGCATTTGGTTATGCTAAGGAATATGCAATGAAGGTTATCCGTAACCTACCAATCCTTAGACATCCTCATACTCTTGCTCCTCAGTATTACGATACAGGAATTACTTTAGATAGAGCAGTATATGGACAGGTTCCTAACCTAACTCAAGATGCTGCAAACTTATTGAATGCTAATAACAAGTTTATCTCTGAAGAATCTGTTGAACGTTTTATCTCAAAATTAACAGACGTTGCTGTTGATGCAGTAAATGGAAATGAGATTACTATCAATGCTCTAAACGGAACAACTCCTACTAACACAACTGCACATACATTCCAAGGTGTATCCACATACCAGTTCACACCAACTGGAGGATCATACGATCCTTTAACTGGATATATGACTTTGACAATGAATGGTCACCCATTTGTTGATGGTGATAGAGTTAAGTTTGCCACAGAGTCTATTAAGTTCACATGTGATTTAGATAGTGATGCTTCAATTAAATCATATCCTCGTACTACTGATCCATGGTATAACAAGTGGATTGGTGTACAGAAGGTAGACGCAAATAATATTAAAGTTAATGTTGGTAAAGCAAAGACTGACGTTACTAATCACACATGGTCAAGTGCAACAACCAATGCTGTAACCAGAGCAATTGTTTACAACGATACTGGATTTACACAACACACAGTAACTGGTGCTAACTACGAACCAATCACAGGTGTATTAACTCTTACAATTCCTAGTCATGGATTTACAGTAGGAGAGAAAGTACAGGTCGCACAGGATTCATTGACATTCACTTGTTCAATGGATGACAACTTCTCCAAGCACACATATCCAAGATCAACAGATCCAGCTCTTAATGTTTGGAAGAGTGTTTCTAACATTACACAGGATACTTTTGATATTAACGTAGGTACTACACCTCCTGTTACATTCACTCCTACGAACGCTGTATACACCCCTACAACGGGTCTTATGGAGTTGACCATAGGTAATCATACCCTTGAAGCTCCTACATCACATACAGTCACTGATGCAACATTAGACACTAGCACTGGTATAATGACTGTGACTATTAATGATCACGGTTTCCAAGAAGGAGATAAGATTAATGTAGCTACAGCAAGTATCCAAATGTCTTGTGGATATGGCGGTGGTGGTAATGAATCTTATCCTAAGTCAGGTCAATATGCTGATGGTAAGTGGTTAAACATCTGGGGAGTTACTCAGAACACATTTAGTTTCGACTGTACTGGTGGTGTTGCAGTATCTGTTAGTGATGCTCACACATTTGTGTCTGCAACTAATGGTGGTCTTCAGCACGTTAAAGAACATATTAAACTAACAACAGGTGCGGTTACATTTAAGTGTGGTGCTGACGGTAATTCAACTGAGCACGCATATCCAAGAGCACTCGTAGATTCACATACAGCAACATCTGGTACAACATATAACCCAACATCGGGTATCATGAAGGTAGTAACAACTGTTGCTCATGGTATGAGAAATGGTGACTGGGTTAAGTTTAATGAGAACTCTTTCACATTCAGTTGTGGATATAATGGTGCAACTGGTGAAGCTGCTAAGAAGACATATCCAAGATCATCTGATCCTGTATATAACCAGTGGCAAAAGATTTTCAATGTAACATCAACATCATTTGATGTTCAGGTTCTTGACACTATTCCTTCTACTAATACTGATACACATACATTCATATCTGCTACTAGTAATGGTATTCAGCAGAAGAGAGACAAGACATATAACACTGCAGTTCCTATCGTATCAACAACTGGAAACACAATTACTATTGACGTTGGTATTTCATCCAACACTACTGCACACGTTTATCAGTCTGCATTAGGTAACTCAGTTATTACTGGTGGTAACTATGCTCACACATTTGTTAGTGCAACATCTAATGGAGTTAAGAGAGCAACTGCATCAACAATTAACAACTATGTACCTTCTTCAGGAACTTATAATGCAACAACTGGTGCTCTAGTATTAAACATTGGTGCTAACGATCTTATTGCACCTCAAACTTATACTTCTACTAATGGTGCATATAACCCATCAACGGGTATAATGACAGTAACTATTAACAATCACGGGTTCCAAGCTGGTGATAAAGTTAAGTTTGCTGTCGGTGCAATCAGCTTTAGTTGTACTTATGGTAGTGGTGGAACAACTGCATATCCTCGTTCTTCAGACCCAATTGCTGATAAGTGGATTAACTGTTTTAATGTCACCACAAATACATTTGATGTACAAGTATTAGATACTATTCCATCAACTAATACAAATCCTCATACTTACGTCAGTTCTGCTGCTAATGCTATTAGCCATGCTAAGTCAACAATTAAGATTTCAGTAGAATCACTAGAGTTAAGTTGTACTCATGGAGATCAAAGCACTAAGAAATATCCTCGTGCAACTGACCCAATAGCAAATCCAAGATTTACAATTCCTAACCACAATCAGGATTGTAAGGATGACGTATCTGATGTTCTAAGAGCAGTAGCATATAACCTTACTAACGGTGGTAACGATGCTGTCTATGACCATGCAGGTTACTTTGTTGGAACTCCTCACGTAGATGGAGAAGAATTCCAAGCACGTGCTGTTATGGAACTTGCAAGTAATATTTCACAAGAAGTTCTTGCTAATGAAACAGTTAACATTAAGGGTTGGCATGGTGTTGATCAGTCTAAAGATCTTACAATTACAGTAGAACCTGGTGGATGTGCTTCTGTTAAATCAACAGTCGATACTTTATTCTCTATCGTTGAACAAGCAATCGTTACTGATAGTCTTGCTCATGCCACAGATACAGCAGCATCTACTCCAACATGTGCTGATGTAGCATCTACTGTCACAACATTATTTGATATTCTTACAACTGCGATTGGTACTGAAGCTGGTGGATATGGATCTCTTCCAACCACAAGAACAGTTTCAGCTGGCGATCAACAATGTATTGATGATATTCTTCATATCATTAGAGCATTCCAGTATGACCTTAGATATACTGGTAACTCTGGAATTGTTGAAGCTGCTAACAAGTATATCAGTAGTGGTGCAATCGTACATATTACTGAAGAGATTGATTACACTCGTGCGATCTACGCATACGCAAAAGAGTTATGTATCAAAGCAATAAGAAATGACCTTGAAGCAGGTTTCTTCTCGAAGATTACTCCTATTTCTAATGGTTCTATTACAGTAGATTCATCTGCACCTGAGTGTGCTAACGTTGTATCTGCGTTGACTACTAACTGGGGTATATTAGATAACGTATTATCAAGTGGTACTGCATACAGTGGTGCTATTACAAATCCAGATCCTCTTATTGAAGAGCAGGATGCTGCGAAATATAAGTTCCCATTACTTAATATCTTCTTAGATTTGCCTGTTATTGAGGCATCACCTTACATCCAGAACTCCTCCCTAATCTCCTTCTTGGGTGGATCTGGTTGTGACATTGACGGTGCTAAGGTTGCTACACCTAACGTACCTAGACCTGGTCTTAAATTAGATGGACAAGGTAATAGTATTGCACAGTTCGACCCACAAGGTAAGTCGATGGTTGCAAACGCATTCACTATCATCTGTTTTGGTGGTACTGCGTATAACGTTACTAACGATGGTTACACCCAGTTGGTGTCTGTGTTCGCTATCTTCTGTCAAGATGGTATCGTATGTCAGTCTGGTGGTTATGCATCTGTTACTAACTCAGCATCTAACTTCGGTACTTACTCTCTAAGAGCAACAGGATTTAGAGCAGATCCATACACTTTTGACATTGGTGTTATTGATAGTATCACTAACGATGTTGATGGAAATGGAGTTGAATCTGGAAGACAGGTCATTCAAGTTTCTGGTACAACCTTAACTAACATTCCTGTTGAAGATTATATTATTAGAATTGGTGGAACTAATCCAACAGACCCTGCTGTTGAGCATATCATTCTTGAAACTGAGGTTGTTAGTGGAGCACCTGGTACACAGGTTGTTGCTAAGATAACAACTAACAGGGCGATGGACTTTACCGATACTGCATCTCCTAACACTAGGAACAGTTATGCTAACGGTAACTTAAGTAACTTAGTCAGTCGTGCAATCCAATTCCACAGACCATCTGTATGTAACTCCTCATCACATACATGGGAATATGCAGGATCAGGTAACACTTATGCTGCTCTACCACAGAACGGAGGTTTCGGTTTAGGTACTGCATTTGAAGCAGCAGAAGAATCCTTTGGACAGGTTTATACATCAGGTACTAACGAGTTTGGTGACTTTAAAGTTGGTAACTTTGTTACGATCTTCAACAGAACTGGTGCTATTAGTTTCGTTGGTACTGTTAGTATCTCTGAACTATCATCTATTAAGATCGTTGGTGGTGACATTACGATTACAGGTTTCTCTAAAGATGATAACTTAGGTGGAACATTTACATCTGATAGTTTACTACCTACTCAGGCATCTGTTAGAGATTATATTTCAAATAACTTAGGACCATATCTTAACCAGCCATACTCAACAAACGCAGTTCCATCTGCACTGGTTCAGTTAACATCCTCAGGTAAGATCAACATTGACCAGATACCTGCTTTACGTCCATTCAATATTACTTCTGTTACATCTGAAGCAGAAAGACTTGCGATTGAGAACGCACAAGCTGGTGACATTGCAATTCAAACAACTGCAACAACATTCAGTGTTGCACCTGCATCTGTTAACACAGGTGCCGATACAATCACCATTGCTTCTCATGGAACAAACACTGGTGATGGATTTACATATACACAGGGTACTACTGCAATCGGTGGTCTATCGACTAACACCAAGTACTTTGTTATTAAGGTTGATGACAACACAATTAAACTGTCAACTACCAAGTCTAATGCAAATAACAACCAAGAGCTAACTTTAAGTGGTCAAGGTACTGGTACTCATACATTCACAACTGATGGTGTTGCTGTTTCATATATCTTGGAGAATGACTTAGAAAGTCAGTTCTTAGCATTCACACCAGATCAGAACTTCTCATTTAGTGTTGGAGCAATTGTACAAGGTAGTACAACTACTGCTCGTGGTACTGTAAGTGCATTCAACGATGGTCAAATATTTAACTTCGTCATCAGTGATGGTGGTGGAGACTACACTGGAGACTTTGCACTAACAATTGGAGCACCTGATTCAGGTTCTGGTGTACAGGCAGCTGCTACTGCTAACGTAACAAGTGGTATCGTAACTAAGGTTACTATCACTAACGCTGGTTCTGGATACTATACACAACCAACTGTTACTGCACCTAACTCACCAAGTAACAATAATGCAGTTATTGCTGCTCAGATTGAAGGTAGAGTTAGTATTAACATTGCTAATAACATCAAGTTTGACGCTTCTGACTTCTTACTAGATGGTGCAAATGCTAACTTAGGAACTGGTACTTACGCTCAAACTGCTAATACTATCACTATCAGTGAGAGTGGACATAACTTAGCAAACGGTGAACTAGTTTACTTAGACTTTACTAGTGGTCAAGGTGCTGATGGTTTCTATGCCATGACACTTGTTAATGCTAACGAGTATACAGTAACTTCTGCAACATCAACAAGTACTACTGGTAACGTTTCTAGAAAACGAATTATTGATCTTACTAGAGTAATTAATACATCTGGTAGTAACATTGCTAACTGGACACAGTTAACATCTACCAACATTGATGCTTCTAACATCGTTGCAGGTACTGTTGACCCAGAGAGATTAGCAAACAAAGGTGTATCCAACTCCTTCACATTCTTACGTGGTGACTCATCATGGGAGTATGCACTTCAAGCAATTAGACCTACTACTCAGGATGCTATCGTTATCGGTGGATCTGTAACAGATAGTACTTACATTGATAGTATTACAATTACAAATGGTGGTACAGGATATACCAACGGTACATATCAGAACTTACCATTACAAGGTGGTAACGTTAGTATCTCAGATGCTGGTGTTGCAAGAGGTACTTATATCGTATCGGGTGGTATAATCACATCTGCTAGTGTTACTGACTCTGGTACTGGATATAATGCTGGATTTAGTATTACAATTCCATCTGAAATGGGTGGTGGTAATGGAGCAATTTTAACTGCTGTTAAAGGTACTATCAATAGATCTTATGGTAACATTGAAGTTGACATCAAGAAGGGTGATAACTTAACACCTGCTGCAACTGTCTATGGTAACTACGGTGTATTCAGATTTAGAAAAGACGTTGCTAACCAAGCAATCGGTAACCAAGATCAAGGTGGTTTCTTAATTGATAATGATGGTCAGGTTTCTATTGACCAAGGTCCTGGTTCAGAACTTAATGCTGACAAACTAGATGGTAACGATGCAGGATTCTTTACGAACGCATCTAACCTAACTCAAGGTACATTAGATCCAAGTAGACTTTTAAATACCACATACGCAATTTCTATATCTGGTACTGCTGACAAAGCAAACAGAATATTTAACGAGGCTGCTTCTCTAACTTCAAACCCATCACCTGCACAGGCTGCTGATGGTGTATCTGCTGCATTGAGAAATAACACTGCAACTGGTTTGAGTGATGGTGGTACAACACACGGTATTCTTACATACAGAAGACAGGCAACTGGTACTGCTTCAACTCAAATTGCTTTCACTGATAGTAATAATCTTTGGATTAGAGGTAACAGTGGTGGTAATGCTGTATATGGTAACTGGTATGAGATCTGGTCTGGACTTAATGATGGTGCTGGCAGTGGATTAGATGCTGACAAATTAGATGCACATCAAGGTCTATGGTATCAGTCTGGTTATAACTTCGGTGCTTCTCAAGGTGGCATCAACAAACCTATGGGTGACATCTTCTTACCTGAGGTTCTTGGTGAAGACAAGATGGTATTTGAGAACTTCTATCTTAATGATAGTGGACTTAAGTATACCTTATACATTCCTGACTTCCATTGTAGTACAGGTACTGGTGGTAACGTTAACAATAGTGGTACATACACTCTCTACTCTGACGTAGGTGCAACAAATAATATCGGTTCTATCGTAGTTGATGCAAACGGTGTTCAAGAACTTACTCATACATCTGGTGAGATATATTCATTAGTTACAGGTACAATAGCATTTGTTGGTAGTAATACCAACGCAAACATATATGTCGTAGGTCCTAACCCAGGTACTAAGTGGACTGTAACATCATCTAACTTAATCTCTAGTGGTTCATCCACAGTGATTGGATTACGTGATGCTGCTGCAGGTGCTAAATTACAGATTGGTAAGGCATCTGTTTCAACAACTCCAACAATAGACTTTAGATCATCTGGTCAGGCACCTGCATACGATGTACAGTTTATTATATCTGGTGGTAATACCAATAACGGAAATGGTACTATCAGAATTAACACTGGTGACATTACCGTCAATGGTAACACCATGTGGCACGCAGGAAACGATGGTAGTTCATCTCAGCTAGACGCTCACTACTTAGATGGATTTACACAGTCAACTGCAGCAAGTGGTAATACAATCGCACGTAGAGATGGATCTGGACACTTAACAGTTAATGACTTAACAGGTGACCAAGGTATCTTTAATAATACTGGTACTTCCATATTACAACTTGGTGGTTCTGCTGGTGTTAACTTAGGTAAGAGTACAACTAATACCTTATCACTTCAAGGTAGAAACAGTGCTTCTGTTGGATATATTAAATTTGGTAATGATGGTAATGCCTTTGGTTATAATGGTACACATCTATCATACAATAACGTTTACTTCCGTAACGGTAGAATAGGTATTGGAGACGACAATCCTGGTTCACCTCTTGAAATTGTTGCTGAGGGTAATCCTAGTTCTGCTACTGCATTCTTTGACTTCAGAGATGGTAGATCAGGTTACGGTAGAATTACAGGTGGTGCTGATGGTTCATCATCCTTCATGACATTCACTGATACTGACAACGATATGGGTTGGCAGTTAGGTGCTGATGATAGTGATCAATCATGGTTTGTTATTAGAAAATTCGCTGATGCAAACGGTGCTCTATCCACATCATTCCAAAGTAATGCTAAGTTAAATGCATCACTTGCAATTTACTCTGCAACTGGTAGAGTATTCATTAACAAAGGATCTAGTGTAAGCACTGGTGGTGGATCACAACTAACGGTTGGTGGATCAATTGAAGCTAGCAGTCAACTTGTATCTACTGTTGCAACTGGTACTGCACCAATCGCTGTTTCATCAACAACTGTATGTACTAACCTTAACGCAGATTTACTTGATGGTTATACTGCACTTAACCTTCCATACTTAGGTGCTAGTGTTAACACATGGTTGAATGATGATGGTGGACA
>VTLG01001738.1_pt1 | contig 48920 bp, 52 predicted proteins | sample 4694571 | NCBI WGS metagenome assembly VTLG01 (sample SAMN12604809, study PRJNA352737) | marine metagenome | biome: ENVO:00000447; feature: ENVO:00000209|ENVO:00000569|ENVO:01000036; material: ENVO:00002151; isolation source: viral sequences binned using virsorter ... | reverse complement strand
CTTTTCCAGAACATCTTACGCCAGAAATTATTCATGCATCATTATGGATACATAATGCTAAAGATGACGACGAGGGCAAAGTCAGATGTAATTATCTTTATAAAGAATTAGGAGATAAAAAAATGGCTTTCGTTATGGCAATGTTAATGCTACCATGGCTCATGGAACAAATGAGAGATACAGACTCATTTAAACAACACATGAAAGCGAGAGAAAGGAAACTTAACTAATGCAAAACATGAAAGTAAAACAATCAGTAGAATACAATGGCAAGAGATATACTCTACCATTTTTAGTAGCTAAAGAATCTCTATCTACTGAACAAGACACAGTAAGAAACAGATTTGGTGGCGAGTCATGTACACTACCTGCGTTTGCAGTTGCAGTATATGATGTAATCATTGGGTCTGAAATGTTAGGGGATTATAAAACAGTAAGACAAGGTCTTGATTGGTTTTCTCGACACTTTACAAAAGAATACTATGTTCTGTTAGACTAGTCACGAGTGGCGCGCTAACGCGCGCCACGTCCTCGATAGAGGTACCACGTCAATCAAATACTTAAACTTAAATATATAAACATCGACCCTTACTTTTTAAAAAGGGGTCCCACTGCTTTGACCTGTAAAGCTTGATTTAGACGTTTATAGATGGTAAATTCATTTGAAACATCTGAAAAAAAGATGCAAAAAAATTATAAAAAATTTTTTCAAAATGGATATTAATTTAAAAGATATAGAGAAACTGCCTAGTGATGTAAAAAAAGAGTTTTACAAAACTTATTTGAAATATCATGAAAAGAAAAAAGAATCTTCTATACGAAAAGATTTTTTAAGCTTTGTAAGGCATGTTTGGCCTGATTTTATTGAAGGGGCTCATCATAAAAAAATAGCCAATAAATTTAATGAATTATCCGAAGGTAAAATTAAACGTTTAATTATTAATATGCCTCCGAGGCATACTAAATCAGAATTTGCTTCTTTTTTATTACCGGCGTGGATGGTAGGAAAAAATCCTAAGTTAAAAATAATTCAATCTACTAACACTACGGAATTATCGGTTAGATTTGGAAGAAAAGCAAAACAACTTATTGATTCTCCCGAATATCAGCAGGTTTTTAAAACTAGACTTAAGGAAGATAGTCAGGCCGCTGGAAAATGGGAGACAGCCCAAGGTGGTGAATACTACGCAGCAGGTGTTGGATCAGCTATTACAGGTAGAGGTGCAGATTTATTAATTATTGATGACCCTCATACTGAACAAGACGCTATGAATCGAGTTGCGTTAGATAGAACTTATGACTGGTTTACTTCTGGTCCAAGACAACGTCTTCAACCTGGGGGTTCTATTGTTGTTGTTATGACAAGATGGAATGAAAAAGATTTAACAGGACGGTTAGTAAGAGCACAAAAAGAAGTTAAAGCAGATAAATGGGAAATTATAGAATTTCCAGCTATTCTTCCAAGTGATAAACCTGTTTGGCCCGAATACTGGAATAAAAAAGATTTAGATGCAGTCAAAGCTTCAATTCCTTTAACCAAATGGAATGCTCAATATATGCAAAATCCTACTTCGGAAGAAGGAGCAATTATAAAACGGGAATGGTGGATAGATTGGGATAAAGATTATATTCCACCCCTTGATCATGTTATTCAATCTTATGACACGGCGTTTATGAAGAAAGAGACAGCAGATTTTAGTGCAATTACCACTTGGGGTGTTTTTAAAAAAAATGAAGATTCTCCGTTTAGTCTAATTTTACTAGATGCAATTAAAGATAGGTTCGAGTTTCCTGAACTTAGACGATTGGCCAAAGAACAATACGATTATTGGCAGCCTGAATCTGTTATTGTGGAGGCTAAAGCTAGTGGGCTTCCTCTAACTTATGAACTTAGAAATATGGGAATTCCAGTAGTAAATTTTACCCCGTCTAAAGGAAACGACAAGCATACCCGTGTAAACGCGGTTGCACCTTTATTTGAATCTGGTATGATATATGCTCCTAAAGAAATGGAATTTGCGCAGCAAGTAATTGAAGAATGTGCGGCTTTTCCCTTTGGGGATCATGATGACCTTGTTGACTCAATGACTCAAGCGCTCATGCGATTTCGTCAAGGAGGGTTTCTTACCCATCCTGAAGATTACAAGGACGAAATTTTACCAAAACGTAAACAGGAATATTATTAATGGCAACATCATTAGGAATAAAAGTTTTAAAATTTTTAAAAGCAGCTAGAAGTTTTATAAAAAATAATAAAAGAATAAAAAAAGACGATATTTTGCGTTTTGCAAAACAAGAGTTTGGTGAAGTATCTGATTTATTAAAATTACAAATAGAAAAATTATTTAAAACTACAAAAGGAACTCCTAGTAAAAGCAAAGGCGAGGTGGTGCCTATTAAAAAACAAGAAGGCCGTGTTAGAAAACCTGAAGAGTTTGCCACTAGAAAAGAGTATGAAAAATATTTAGATGAAACATTAGGACCAGCTGATGATGTTTTTGGAAGTCCAATGAAAGACGATTTGTTAAAAGAATGGGACAAGGTAAAAGCTAAAAAAGTTACTCCGGATATTAAAAAAGTTGTTGATGAAAAAGAAGGTGACGACTTTATAGATTTTGTAAGAAAGAGTGGAGATGAAGAAGGTGCCAATAAAATACAAAAAGAAGTAGATAGACTTAATAAAGCAATAGAGGACGCTAACAAAAGAGTAGAGATTGCCGAAGGCATAAAATCAACTGATGAAGCTAAAAAATTAAATTTAACAGAGCTAGAAGCAAAACTTGATAAAATTGGTAAAGAGAAAAAAATTAGAACAAAAAAACAAAAAGAAGAAGTTGAGAAAAGAACCGGCAAACCTTTTAAAGAAGGACCATATCTAGAAGAAACAGCTGAACAGACTTTAAAGAAAAGAACTGATGATATTGCATCAGGCGATCCAACTGGAGAGATTACTGAAGGTGTTGAGAGTCTAGGGACTAATATGAAGAAACTAAAAGAATTAGTAGAAGAATTAAAAAAGACTTCTCAAGATACTACTCCTGGAGGCATTATGAAAGAAATTCTAAAAGGTCAAAAAATAATGGCAGAAGGATATAAGAAAGGAAATATTAGAACTGCTGTAAGATTTTTTATGAGACAAGAAGCAGACGCTGGTAAATTAAAATTAAGTGAAGATGATTATGATGCACTTCAAGTTTATGCACAAACATCCGAGGGTGATCCAATAAATATATTTAGAAGATATTATGGAGAAGATGCCTTAGACCAAATTGATGAGATTGGAGATGTGTTTAGACAAGGTGAAAGTTTTAATCATTATGTAGAGTTATTAAGAGAAAGCGTTCACCCTACTGTTTTAACACCTAAAACAAAAGGACTCGGTCAATATGATCCAAATGTTTTAACTCCGAAACAGGAAGACGAACTTAGAGAGCAGCTTTTAAAAGATCAAGAGCAAAAACAACTGTTGGAAGATTTTGATCCAACAGACAGAACTAAAAATGCGCTGGGAGGTGAAATTAAAGTAGAAAAAAGTTTTGTAGATTTAATAAATAAAGTAAGGGATAAAAAATTACAAGATTCACAAGAATCAGACGCTCATAAACAAATGAGATTAAGAGAATTAATTAATTCAAAACAGTTTCCAGAATTAGAAGAAATTTTAACACAAAAACTTACTGAAAGAGTAAATTTAGCCACTGGATCTAATCCATTTACTCAGCAAGAAATAGACCAAAGAAAAGCTCAATCAAAAGCAGACGCTATTGCAAGAAATGTAACAGCTCCGTTAAGTTTATATCCTACTAGCTCCTCGCAGCTAGCCTCTGGCAACGCGCCGCAAGCAGCGAGTGGCTCGACAGGAACATATCCAAGCGTAAAATTTGATTTTTCAGCACCAAGCGTTGCTCCAACTATAAATACTGTAACTCCAAAATCTGCGACTGCAGATCCAACCGTTACTTTTGATAATAACAATAATAATAATACTCCTCTTTCATCTACTCCAAAAAAATTAGATTTAGCTATTGATTTTTTATCTACAGGAGATGCTAGTGCCGCAGAAGCCGCAAAAGATTTAAATATTGTAGAAACAAAAGATAGAATGGCTGGTGTTACTACAGGAGATGCTGGTGTTGCAGAAAATGAAGCGGAAAAAGTAAAAAAATTAAATGAATTAATTAGCAGAAGTAATCTTCATACAGATTATTCAAACCCTAGTTTTTGGGAAAGTATAAAAGAAACAGTTTCTAAAGGACAAGATGTGGTTGCTAAACATGGAGAAAAAATTGGAAATATAGTAGAAAATATTGCTAGGCAAGGAGTAGATATAAAAAATTTAGCCATATCTGGTTTAATGAATTTAGCTCTTCCTGGATTAGGAGTAGTAAAAAGTATTGCAGATTCAGTCGCTGATTCAAAACCTTCAGATAAAGAAATATCTGGCGACGTTGACCGACGTGATGAATTATTAGAAAGAGGACCTATAGATATTCCATCTTCAGATGGACCAGCAGGCGGAGCATCTATTGCAGCAGCAAAAGCAAAAGCTCAACAAGAAGCAGACGCAAGAGAACAAGCGGCGGCGGCACAAGCAGCCGCAGAAGCGAAAGCTAGAAGAGAACGAGAAGCATATGAAGCTCAACAAAGAATGTATGCAAGAAACGAAGGCGGAAATAACCAAAGCAGCTCCCCATCAAGCAGCGGTGGCGGCAGCATCACCGGCGGTGGTTGGTGTTTTGATCCTAATACTCTTGTGCAAATGGCTGATGGTTCTGAAAAGAAAATTAAAGAAATACAACTTGGTGACCAGACTAAAGGTGGAGAAGTTACAGGTGTATTCCAATTTAAAGCAGCCGATGAGATACATGACTACAAAGGTGTTACAGTTGCAGGTAGTCACTATGTTAAAGAAGATGGTAAATTTATTATGGTTCAAGACAGTCCAATATCTGTTAAAATTAACAAAATACCAGTTGTCTACTCACTAGATACAACAGGTAGAAGAATATTTATTAAAGGTATTGAATTTGCTGACTATAATGGTGATGGTATTGCTAAAGGTTTCTTACATAACGCTGGATTAGAGTTAAATGGATTCAACAAAGAAGTACTAAGACAAGTAGAAAATAGATTAATATAGTGATATAGGTAAATTATGAGAATAAAATTATTTAATGGATCAATTCCTGGTTTTACAGACGCGGAAATAGCTCAAAGACAAGCTCAATCAGCTGCGGACGCCGCTGGAAGAGTAGGAACAGCTCAATCTATGTCGGCTCCATTAATGCAAACGCCGATGAATAATATTACGCCTTTATCTCAAACCCCAACCGGACCTAATGTAAATGTTGCTACAGGTTCAGGAAGCGGACAAGGAATTAACTCATTGCCACAATCAGGCACGTTGGAAGGAGAAGCTGTTACAGATCAAATGGAAGGCGTGTTGGACGAGGATAATTACACTTTAGCTCAAGCTCTTAAAGATACAGAGGCTGAAGGCCCTATTATAGATGAAATGTCAGGTGTTGACGTGTCAGGAAATGTAATTGATGCACTTAAATATGATTTAAACGATCCATCTATGCCATCTTCTTTACAAGGAAAGTCTCCGGAAGAGGTATGGGCTCAAGAACAAGCAGACATGGAAAAATATGGAAGTTTTTATACTCCCGAAGGACAAAATCCAAGATCAGTTGGTGTGAACGTAGGTAAACAAGCTTACAAGGATATACTATTTGCTATGCAAATGGATTATCCAGATGAATATGCAAAATTAACAGGAGATGAAACTTTAGCTGAATTAGATGAATTAAGTGGTCGGTTGGCTGGATACTGGAGCGAAGGTGGTAGAGTAAATCTTAGAACTGGCGGAGACGCAGTTAAGTTTGGTTCTTATTTAAAAACTAAAAATCCTAAAATAAAAACTACTAAAAATAATAAACACGAACAATTATTAAGACTATTGAAGCAAAAACAAAGTAGAAAATTAATGAGTTCTTTAAAAAAGAATTTAACAAATTTAAATAAATCAAAAAATACTTCAAATGCAAATTCTAAAACAATTAGTTCTGCCATGAAAAGACTAGAAGCTTTAAAAAAATTTTATGGTAGATCATGAAGTTATCCGAGCATAAACAGATGATGGATTACGCGACAGAGCGTGGTCCATTTAAAGGAGTTATAGGCAAAGGTGGACGGATAGGGTTTAAAGATGGTTTAAGCGTTGATTTATATAATTCACTTTATGATAAGTATGCTGAACTTATTGAACAAGGTATTAAAAATGAAAATTTAATAGATATTCCATCATGGGATAAATATATAAAAAGCAAAAACGTAAGTCCTACGGCTTTAAAATATTATGCAGGTGGTGAAGGTATTAGAATTAATCCTACTGAACTTCTTCAAAATAAAAAAATAGAACTTGCTAAAAAAATTATAGAAAAAGAAAATGAAAAATTAGATGGAGCTTTTAAAAGAGGAAAAAATCCTCCAAAAGGAAAATCCCATGTAGCTGAATTATTTCGTAACAAAGTAGTTGGACGAAGTTGGGCTTTAGGGGGCCAACACCCAGGAATGAACACATTATTAAATAATTTAATAAATACAAAATTAGATACTAGAGCACATAAAATTAAAAAAGCATTTAACCTTGTAACAAGTCCTGAGTATGAATTGAGTAATGGTATTAGAAACGAAATAGCTGAATTAATGGGGGAAAGTAAGGATATGTTTGATGCAGGCAAACTTAAAGGTCCTTATGGCCCTGCTGCAAATGACGTTTGGGAAGAATTAATTAAACCTTATGAGTATGTAGATGAAAAAACAGGTAAAACAAAAAATCTTTTAAAAACAATAAATCAAAAAATAAATAAATTACCAAAAGGGACAGATACTACTTTTTCATATTTATTAGAATTAGCCGAAAACGATAGATTAGGAAAAGCTGGTATTGAAGATTGGTGGAAGATGGCTGGGGATAAACCTGAGCAATGGGCAATGAGACAAGTTGATAGAGCTTGGAAAAACAATGACCCTAGATTAAAAGTTTATGATTTAAATGGCAAGCCGATTACATGGGAAGCTGATAAAAAAATTAGCAGTGACAAAATTTTATTTGAGTATGTAGATGAAGACTTTCCACAATATAAAAATAAATTATATAGTTTTTTTAAACCAAATGAAAACGCACTTAAAAATTTAAAAACAAAGATACCTAATAAAAATTTTTTTGATTTAAGCACAAAAATAAGAACACTTCCGGAATGGGGAGAATTAGTGGAAGTAGTTAATGGAAGAAATAAATTAAAAACAACCGAAATGATTAATCCTTTTACAGGAGACAAATCAACTTATCAAAAAGTGTATGAAGATATTTATAGTAAAGTAGGAACCACACAAAAAACAACTAAGGGAGGTTACTCTAGAGTTGGTGCTATGGCAGCGCATATAGATCATGACTTTGGTCAAGCTAAAGGTCTTTTTAATAATTTAAGACTTTCAACAGGGCAACAAAACCATTTATTTAAAACTTTAATGGATGCTGCTAAAAACAATAAAGCATTAGAACCTTACGTTAGAGCAATAGAATCAGAAATGTATACAGGTGGTTCTATTGATAATCAGATTAAAGCTATTGTTAATGAAACAAATGAATTAGGAAAAGTGGTTAAAAATGCTCCAGGTAAAATTACTCTCCCCACAGCTACAGAAACAGCAGCATATAAATTTTTACAAAATAAAATACCAGGTCTTCCTGAAGAAGTTATTAATTATTTAAAACCTAAAAGTGTGGTAGTAGAAGAAGCTATTAAAAACAACCCAGGGCTAAAACGATATATTGATATGGTGCGAATTAATTTTGACGATGACCAAAAAACAATCTTAAAAAAAATTAATGATGCACCCATACCTAATAGAGCTAAAGCTCTTATACTACCAATCGTTGCTGGAACTGCAGCAATAACTGGAGCAGATTTAATGACAGGTTCTGTTAAAGCAGCTGAACCAGGACAAATGCCTCAAGGTTCTCCTGGACAGTTAAGTGAAGATGAAGAAGGATTAAGTTTACAAGACAAAGCAGCCATTGGAACTGTAGCAGTAGCTGGTGCAAAGCCAGCTTGGCAAGTAGGAAAAGGAGCGCTTAAAACTATTGCTTCACCAACTTCTTCAGCTCTTTTTTCTGCTAGTAATGTTTTTGAGTCTATAAATCCTTTTAACGAAAAATTTGGTAAGGTAAAAGAAGATCCTAATCTTACCCTGGCTGGAATAGATTTAATGATTCCTGACCTTGTAAAAAGAGCAGGTGGTAAATTTGCTACTGTTCAAAATGTTTGGAGTCAAATAAAAAATTTAGGTATACCTATGAAATATGCTCCTTTTATTATTAAAAGAATGACAGGATTAGGAATAGCACTTACTGGAGCAGATGTAGCTCTTGGTGCCAAGAAATTTGCTGATCAGTTAGATTTTGATCGTCCTTTAACTGAAGAACAACGAACAGATATACAAGAAAGAAAAACAGCTGTGCCTAGAATGTTTGATACATATGAGCAAGCTTCAAAGATAGCAAAGGAGCAAGGTATTTCTTATGAAGATGCACTTAAACAATTAGACACACCAAACGTTCCTGGTATTAATTTTAATCAAGGCGCCCGTGTAAATTTTGATGGTGGAGGAGATGCTCTTACAAGATTTAAAAATGAAATTGTAAATAGTATGAAACCTTATGCTCCTGGAATTCCAGAAGATAGGTTATGGTTGATTGTTAAAGATATTACCTTAGATATGACAGGAGAAGAAGCTCAAAGATCTGCAATTGGAAACTTTAATAAATATTTTGGGTCTTACGCCGTAGGAGGAAGGGTAGGTTATAAAGATGGATCTGATCCTAATAGAATAAAATTATTAAAATTTATAAGAAATAATATTTTTAAGAAAGTAAGGGATGACTAAAGAATACCCTAAATGGTGGTTATTGCCCCCTCGATCTGGTCCCACCCCACAGGGCTTGAATGTTAGTTATAATAATGTTAAGACTGTTAACTTGGAGAAAATAAATGGCAGAAATAGACAAGGCGCTACCGAACGTAGACGAAACGCTAACGGTATCACAAGAAGAAATAGAACAATTACCTGAACCCATACAATCTGGCCCACAAGAAATGGTTACCAATGAAGATGGTAGTGTTGATATAAATTTTGAAGAAAACCAAATGGCAGAAATGCCACAAGATCATTTTGCAAATTTAGCAGATTACATGGATGATGCTTCTCTTGGAAGATTAGGAGCAGATCTTTGTGAAAAATATGATGATTATAAAAATTCCAGAAAAGATTGGGAACAAGCTTATATAACTGGTTTAGATCTTTTAGGATTTAAATACAATATGAGAAGTGAACCCTTTCAAGGAGCTTCTGGTGCAACTCACCCAGTATTAGCGGAAGCTGTTACTCAATTTCAAGCTTTAGCTTACAAAGAATTATTACCCGCGCAAGGACCCGTAAGAACTCAAATCATGGGAATATCTACTCCTGAAAAAGAACAACAAGCGCAGAGGGTTAAAGATTTTATGAATTTTCAATTAATGGATCAAATGAAAGAATATGAACCCGAATTTGATTCTATGTTATTTTATTTACCTTTAGCAGGTTCAACTTTTAAAAAAGTTTATTATGATGATGTGCTTCAAAGAGCCGTATCTAAATTTGTACCTGCAGACGAATTAGTTGTTCCGTATTCAGCTACCTCATTAGATGATGCGGAAGCTATCGTCCATGTAATTAAAATGTCTACAAATGATTTAAGAAAACAACAAGTTGTAGGTTTTTATAGAGATGTAGATGTTCCAGCTCCTGGAGAAGATTTGACTGATGAGCTACAACAAAAAGAAAAAGAACTTGAAGGACAAACAAGATCTCGAGATGAAGATATACACACAATTTTAGAGTTTCATGCAGATTTAGATTTAGAAAATTTTGAAGATAAAAATCCTCAAACTGGAGAAGAAACAGGAATTAAACTTCCGTATATTGTTACTCTCGATGAAACATCCAAAATTATTTTATCTATTAGAAGAAATTTTGAACAAGTAGACCCAATGAAAAATAAAAAACAATATTTTGTTCACTTTAAATTTTTACCAGGATTAGGATTTTATGGTCTTGGTTTAATACACATGATCGGTGGCCTATCTAGAACGGCTACTGCTGCTTTACGACAATTATTAGACGCTGGAACTTTATCCAATCTTCCCGCAGGCTTTAAACAAAGAGGAATAAGAATTAGAGATGATGCACAATCAATTCAACCAGGAGAATTTAGAGATGTAGATGCCCCTGGAGGAAATATTAAAGATTCTTTTATGATGCTTCCGTATAAGGAACCTTCACAAACTTTATTACAGCTTATGGGTGTCGTGGTACAAGCAGGACAACGGTTCGCTTCAATAGCAGATCTGCAGGTAGGAGAGGGTAATCAACAAGCCGCGGTGGGCACGACTGTCGCCTTGTTAGAAAGGGGCAGTAGAACAATGTCTGCAATTCATAAAAGAATTTATGCAGCATTAAGACAAGAGTTTCGACTATTGGCAAAAGTATTTTCTACTTATTTGCCGGCTGAATATCCATACGATGTTGTGGGTGGACAGCGAAACGTCAAAGCAATGGACTTTGATGAGAGGATAGACATATTGCCAGTTGCTGATCCAAATATTTTCTCTCAAGCACAAAGAATATCTTTAGCGCAAACTGAATTACAGCTGGCTATGTCTAATCCTCAAATTCATAATACGTATAACGTTTATAGAAATATGTATGAAGCGTTAGGAGTAAAAGATATTGATAAAATTTTAATGAGACCTCAACCACCAGCACCAAAAGATCCTGCTTTAGAGCATATAGATGCGATCGGCAATAAACCTTTTCAAGCGTTCCCTGGACAAGATCATAGAGCTCACATCGAAGCTCACTTAGACTTTATGGGAACTAATTTAGTTAGAAATAATCCTATGATTATGGCATCACTAGAAAAAAATGTTTTTGAACATATTTCTTTAATGGCGCAAGAACAGGCTGAAGTAGAGTTTGCACAAGAAATACAACAGATTCAAGCTTTACAACAACAAAGTCAACAAAACCCACAAGCAATGCAGAACCCACAAGTTCAACAGCAATTAAAACAATTTAATGATAAGTTTGAAGCAAGAAAAGCGGTATTGATAGCAGAAATGACAGCCGAGTTTTTAAAAGAAGAGAAAAAAGCTACTTCTCAGTTTGATAGTGATCCTTTAATCCAAATTAAAAATAGAGAATTAGACCTAAGAGCCCAAGAAAATCAAAGAAGAAAAGATTATGAAGAGGCGAGAGTAGAAATAGATAGAACTAAAGCAGTGATGAATCAAGCAGATAATGATGAAAAATTAGCTCAGAATGAAAGATTAGCTAAATTAAGAGCTAACACTTCTTTAGAGAAAACAATATTACAACATGAACTAAAGGATAAGGAGTAATAATGACACAAGAACGACTTAACATTAAAAAGGCTATAAAGAAACCGGGTTCCCTAAGAAAAGCCTTAGGAATTAAGAAAGGTGAAACTATACCTAAATCAACGTTAAAAAATGCGGCTAAGAAAAAAGGAAAAATTGGACAGAAAGCCCGTTTTGCTATAACATTAGGTAAATTAAGAAAAAAAAGAGGATAAACATTTATGACACAAACCCCTAAAATTACAAAATTTTTAGCACAAGATTGTAATAAAGACTATTACCCTACAGGTGGCAAAACTATTAAAGCTACTGATCCTTTTAAATCACAAACAGTGATCGTAAAAGGTAATAGAGCAATCAGACCTGCTAAAAAACCCGTTAAAGCAACTTGGTACTAACATGTGGTTATCGGCAATTAAATTAGCCGTTTCTGCAGGAAGTAAGATTTATGCTAACAAGCAGAGAACTAAGATGGCTATGTCAGATGCACAACTGATGCATGCTACTAAGATGGCCCAAGGTGAGGAAGCTTACCAAGGAAAACTTTTAGAAGCCCGACAATCAGACTGGAAGGACGAGGCAGTTCTTATAATATTAAGTTTGCCCGTGTTGGTGCTCGCTTGGGCAGTCATATCGGACGATCCGACAGCAATGGACAAGGTAAAACTGTTCTTTGAGATGTTCTCGCAACTCCCTTCATGGTTCACAAATCTTTGGATCCTTGTCGTGGCGAGTATTTATGGTATAAAGGGCACGCAAATCTTCAGGAATGGAGCAGGAAAAAAATAGTGCCGTTTAAATCAGAGAAACAAAGACGTTATCTTTGGAAGAATAATCCGGAGATAGCTAAAAAATGGACTAAAAAATATAAAACTAAACCTATTGCTAAAAAGAAAAAAATAAGTAAAAAAAAGAAATAGACTTAGTATTATAGATAAGATATAAAAACAGAACTTATATAAGGAGATAAAAATGGTACAAAAATTTGACTCAACAGCTCACACACCAAGACAAAAAGCTAGAGGTGGTGGAAGAATGTCAACTGCTAGAAAAGACATGATGCATGGTTACTACCCAGACGATATGGGGATGAGAGGTGGACCTATGTATAAAAAAGGTGGATCTGTTAAAAAGAAAAAGAAACAAGGTTACAAAGATAGAAAAGATGAATCTATCGCTATGAGAATCAAAAAGAAAAGAACTAAGAAGCAATTAAAAGCTTCTAGAGATGAGTCTTACGGAAGATTCGGTAGCAAAGCTAAAAAATCTGGAAAAATAAATAAATAGGATAAACTATGAGAACTGATTATCAACCTAAACCAAGAGTAAGACCAAGAGCTGATCATTCAAAAGCTAATGGTAAAGTTTATTCCTCAAAAGATTTAAATATGATGGACGCTAAATTTAAAAAAGGCGGAAAAGTTAAAAAATCTAAAAGGAAATAATATGTCAAACACGAGAAAGATGAACGAACTAGAAGAATTAGGTCGTGTAGATTCAGAAAAAGCTTACACTAAAAAAGGCAAGAAAAATTTAAAAGCTGAAAAGAAAAGAGTTGTAAGAGAAATTAAATCTCGTGGAGTAGCTAAAAGAGGATTTGGAAAAGAAAAACAATAACCTTTTTATATTAGAAAGAATATGAAAAAAGAAATACTCGAGGCTTTAGAGAAAAAATATCAAGCTGAAATTGCAGAAGCAGATGCAATAGTTAAATTATTTTTAGAAAAATCTGTAGGAGTAGCAGATCACGCTAATGTTATCTCTGAAGTAGATAAACAAATTCACAGAATATCTTCAGGTGAAGAAAAATTAGAAATCTTAAAGGGATTTGAAGAACTTTAAGATGGAAGATTTATTAATTATCAATAAGCTCCAAAGACAATTAAAAGGAAGTGTTCAAGCTATCAATGAGAACTTACTCGCTGGTGGGGTTGACAATATGGAAAAATACAAGTATTTATTAGGTCAGATACATGCGTATCAATTAATCTTACAGGACATCTCTAACCTGCTAAACGAAAAGGAGCAAAAAAATGAGCAAGGAACAGTTATCAAATTCGGAAACACCGAAAATAAAACACGCACTTGAAGAAAAATATAAAAAACAAGATCAAGAAGACGCAGCCAATAGAATAGACCACGAGAACGTTGACACTGTAGTCGATGAATTACCAGACCCTTCTGGTTGGAGACTTTTAGTATTACCTTTTACACCCAAAGATAAAACTAAAGGTGGAATTTTAATAGCACAAGAAACATTAGATAAATTAAGAATAGCCGTCAATTGTGGCTATGTTTTAAAAGTAGGCCCATTGGCTTATCAAGATAAAGAAAAGTTCCCTACAGGAGCTTGGTGTAAAGAGAAAGATTGGGTTATCTTTGCTCGTTATGCTGGATCACGTCTACCTATACGAGGTGGAGAAGTAAGAATTTTAAATGATGATGAAGTTTTAGGAACAATTTCTGATCCTGAATCCATTTTACATCATATTTAAAAAACATAGAAGGAGATAAAACTATGCCAGAAGAAAACAAAAAAGTAGAAGCTACCGTGGATTTAGACACATCTGGTCCAGGTGCAGAAGTAGAAATAGAGGAGTCTAAAGTTACTCCTGTTACTGAATCTACTGAAACTGAGGTTGAGGTTAAAAAAGAACCTGAATCAAATCAAGAAGAAAAGAAAGAAGAAATTAAGGAAGAAAAGAAAGAAGCTAAAGACGAACTGGAAGATTATAGTGATGGTGTTAAACGAAGAATTAACAAACTTACTAAAAAGTGGAGAGAAGCTGAAAGACAAAAAGATGAAGCTTTAGATTACGCACGAAATATTAAAGCCTCTTCTGATAAGTTAAAACATGAATATTCTCAACTGAGAACAGGTAGTCTTAAAGATAAAGAAGCTAGTATTAGTAATTCTTTAAAAGCTTCCTACGCCCAGCTTTCTGCGGCTAGAGAAGCAAATGATTTAGAAGCAGAGGTTCAAGCTCAAAAAGCTATAGCTAAACTTGGTTATGAAGAAGCTAAACTTATTGAGATGAAAGATGCGGCTAAAAGAGTTAAACCCGAAGAAAGAGAAGTAAATATAAGACCTAGTAGACAAGAAACTAGATCACCAGATCCAAAAGCTCAAAATTGGGCATCTAAAAACGACTGGTTTGGTAGTGATTCTGCTATGACTTATACTGCTTTTGATCTTCACACTAAATTAGTGGATCAAGAGGGGTATGACCCCAACACTGATGAATATTATTCTGAAATAGACAGAAGAATAAAGCTTGAATTCCCCCATAAATTTGATAGAAAAGAAGAAAAGGGAATCGACAGACCTACACAAACCGTCGCTTCAGCGAAGCGAAGTGTAAAATCAAGTCGCAAAAGCGTAAGACTCACACCAACGGAAGTAGCAATTGCTAAAAAATTAGGTGTGCCACTAGAAGAGTATGCGAAACATAAAAACACAAAGGAGGCATAGCATATGAAAAAAGACACAATTAAAACTCCTCGTGCAAGTCAGTCAAGGGTTAAAGCAAAAAGACCTACGACATGGACTCCCCCCTCATCTTTAGATGCACCCTCTGCGCCGGACGGTTACAGGCATAGATGGATACGGGCAGAAGTTTTAGGATTTGACGATACTAAAAACATGTCTGGAAAACTTAGATCAGGATTTGAATTAGTGAGAGCTGATGAATATCCAGATCATGATTATCCAACTATGAAGGAAGGAAAATACGCAGGAGTGATCGGAGTTGGCGGCCTTGTGCTGGCAAGGATACCAGAAGAGATCGCAAAATCTCGAGCTGAGTACTTTAAGTTACAGACTCAGGATCGGAACGATGCAATTAAAAACGATCTTATGAAGGAGCAGCACCCAAGTATGCCAATCAATCAAGAGAGGCAGACGCGTATAACTTTTGGTGGTAAAAAGAATAGTTAATTTTTTAGCAATTCCTCCCACTAATATAAATAAATAGTAAATAAGGAGAAAAACTATGGCTAACGCAAACACGACAGGATTCGGTCTTAGAATGATAGAAAGAGTTGGAAACACTCCAGCTACTTCTGGTCAATCTGAGTATCCGGTCAAGTCAGCTTTAGGTGTGGGTATCTACAAGGGTAATCCTGTTTCATTCCAAGATGGTTCTGGGGATGAAGGATATATCCAAGATATGAGCTTTGCTACTACAGATGACACAGGTGCAGGTGGACAATCGTATAACAATACGACTCAACCTCTATTAGTGGGTGTATTCAATGGAATTTTTTACGTTGATAGCACTACTAAAAAACCTAGATGGGCAAATTCTGTAGACTCAGGCACTACATTTGGAACTGACTATAATACAGGAAGCGCGGATGGTACTGCTTTTGTTAATGATGATCCTACACAGGAATACATGATCAAAACAGACGCTGCAGCGCCTATTTCCCATAACGGGAAAAACTATAACGTAACTAACTTCACAGCTTCAGATAACAGAGACGGTCAGTCTATTGTTAAACTGCACAGCTCTGGTGGGCACCAAGCTCATCATATGTGGAAAATCGTAAGAGTTGCTAATGTACCAGACAATCTGGACAGAAGTGCAGCAAACTGCGATATGGTAGTTGCATACAACCCAACTAGTAACATATACTTAGACTAAGAATAGGAGATAAATAACATGGCTATATCAAGAGCACAACTAGTGAAAGAACTAGAGCCAGGTTTGAACGCACTGTTCGGTCTGGAATATAAAAACTACGCTGATGAACACAAAGAGATCTTTGACATTGAAAGTTCAGACAGAGCATTTGAAGAAGAAGTAATGCTTTCTGGATTTGGAAATGCCCAAGTGAAAGCGGAAGGTCAAGGAGTATCATTTGACGACGCACAAGAAACGTTTACAGCTAGATATACTAACGAAACAATCGCATTAGCGTTTGCAATCACAGAGGAAGCTATCGAAGATAACTTGTATGACAGACTTGCGTCTAGATATACAAAAGCTTTAGCAAGATCTATGGCAAACACTAAGCAAGTTAAAGGCGCGAATGTATTAAATAATGCATTTGACTCTAACTATGCAGGCGGTGATGGGAAAGAGCTATGCTCAACTGAGCACCCTATCTTGGCTGGATCTTTTTCAAACGAGTTAAGCACTTCTGCTGACTTGAATGAAACATCTTTAGAACAATCGTTAATTGACATTGCGAAGTTCGTAGATGAGAGAGGTCTTAAAATTGCAGCAAGAGGAATGAAATTAATCATCCCTTCTGAGCTTCAATTTACAGCTGAAAGATTAATGGAATCTAAAGGTAGAACTCAGACTGCTGATAACGACATCAATGCTATCGTATCGAAAGGTATGGTACCTCAAGGTTATGTAGTAAACCACTACTTAACTGATATTGATGCATTCTTTATCAAGACAGATGTACCAAACGGAATGAAAATGTTTTCAAGATCACCAATCAAAACTTCAATGGAAGGTGACTTTGATACAGGAAACGTCAGATATAAAGCTAGGGAGAGATATTCATTTGGATTCTCAGATCCTAGAGGTGTATTTGGTTCTACAGGAACTCCGTAATAGTTTCTAAATAAATTTAAAAGGGGCCTTTCGAGGCCCCTTTTTTTATGGTAGAAAGGAAGAGATAATCATGAAAAAATTTATAGTAAAAATATGGGCGTACGATCATTATGCTTCTTTTGAAGTATTAGCTAATGATAATGCGGATTCTATTGAACAATCCATCCTTGACAAATTAGGAGAAAAGACTATAAAATGGGAATCAACAGGAATGTTTTCGAACACTCCTAACAGAATAACCTATGAGGAGGTTATAGATGGTACAAGACCTGTACAAACAAAAAAGGTCCTTGGAGTTGAAGTGGCAGTTAGAGTATGAGCAAGAAGGCAAATATACTCTGGATATGGTCAGAATTGATGACAAAATTAAAGAAGTCATTACTGAGATCAAGCTCGAAGAGGCCAAAATTGCAAATAGAGAAAATGCAATTAATGACGCTGCCGCTCAAGTATCCGTGGCTACTTAAATAAACGCCACATCACTGAAATTGTATATTTCTTATACACCCTCTTGCGCTCTTTTCTAAAATATGCTAATATTCTAACACTATACAAATAATTAATGGAACGTAAACGCGTATAGTCGACGACCTAGAGATTACGTTTCGCAAACTAGGAGTAAAAATGGCAAACACAACATTTAAGGGGCCAGTCCGTTCTCAAAGTGGATTTGACCTTATTAAAAAAAGTACAACAACAGGAAGCCTGACTACTAACATTGCACTGGAATGCTTGGAAACAAGTATAACTGTTGCAAATGGCGACACTACTGGAACAAGTACAGCTGTAATACCTACGAATTTCGTAGTTTTACAAGTAACTGTAGCAGTTACTTCAGCAGCAACTAATGCAGTTAATTTAACTGACTTAGGAACAGCTGTTGACCCAGATGCATATTTAGATGGAATGACTATTTCAGGTATGAATGCAGCAGGGTTTAAGGGTATATTTGTTGCAAATGGCGCGAATGGTTTAGTATCATTAGGAGGCGGAACAACTGCATCTACTGCAGCTCCCGCAACTTTAACAGCTACTATGGGCGACCCAGGAGCTGCTGGATGTACTATTAAAGTTAAACTATTAGGCTTTTCATCAGATTCTGATACTGAGTAATTTTTAATTAATTAGATTTTACTTCCTAAACTTGATAGAACTTTAATCTACTAAGGCTAGAGCTAGTAAAATCGTTACAACGATAAGGCTCGATGAAAACAACATTTACAGGACCAGTTAGAGTAGGAAAAGATAAAGTCCAAGGTGAAATAAGACTTGGTGATGCAGACAATACGCATTACGTTGGTTTTTCTTCCCCGGATACTGTTACTACTGATCTCATTTGGAAACTCCCAGCCACCGATGGTGCCGCTGGTCAGATTCTAAAGACTGATGGATCAGGTAATTTAAGTTGGACTACGGATTCTGCTCTTACCATTGGAGGTACGAACGGACAAGTTCAGTACAATAATGCAGGTGCATTAGGCGGCATTGCCGAAGGCACAGCAGGATATGTATTGACCTCAAACGGCGCTGGAGTTGCGCCTTCGTTTCAATCTCATAGTGGTCATGCTATTGCATGGAATACAGTTAAAACAGCTGATTTCACTGCAGCGGCATCTAATGGTTATCCTGTTAATACTACGGGAGGTGCAGTAATTGTAACTCTTCCAGCTGCTCCAAGTCTTGGAGATGAAGTTGCACTTATTGATTATGCGGGAACATCAGCTACTAATAATATTACTATCAATAGAAATGGTAATCCTATTCAAGGAGCTGCTTCCAATATGACAGTAAGTACTAATAGAGCTGCGTTTACGTTAATTTTCATTGATGGTACGCAAGGTTGGCTATTGCGGGAAGTATAAAAAACTGATAATAACAAATAGGAGAAATTAAATTATGAGTACATATCCAGTAGATATAAAAACTACAAATCTTACAGCGACCGGAGATATTTTTGATGGCCCATGTAGAGTACTTGGAGTTTTTTACAACGGAAGTGCAGGAGCAGGGACTATAGAAATTAAAGATAATACCACTACTTTATGTACTATTAATACAGGGACAGGTACGCAGTATATGCAATTTCCTGGAACAGGTATTCGTTGTCAAACAAGTGGTAAAGCCACTCTAACGACGGTAGATAAAGTAACGTTCTTCTACGGGTAAGAAAGGCGTTCAATGGCTACTTCAGGAACAACAACCTTTGAAAAAGGATTTAACATCTCAGATATTATAGCTGAATCATACGAAAGAATTGGTATGACTGGAGTTACAGGATATCAACTACGAGGTGCGAGAACTTCATTAAATATTTTATTTCAAGAATGGGCCAATAGAGGACTCCATTATTGGGAGATTAAAAACAATAATTTAACTTTGGTAAATGGACAAAGTGTCTATACAATGTATCGTTCTACCGATGATGGTACTTCAGATGCAACAGCAGTCTATGGAGTAGATGATGTTTTAGAAGCATCTTATAGAAATGAACAAAATGTAGACTTTCCTTTAACCAAAGTAGGAAGAGCCGAATATCAATCGTTTGCAGCTAAAACTCAAACAGGAACTCCTACACAATATTTTGTACAAAGATTTATAGATAGAGTTACTATTACTTTATTTTTAACTCCGGGAGCAACTGAAGCAGGAAATTTTATTAATTACTATTACGCATCAAGAATACAAGACGCAGGAGCTTATACAAATGATGCGGACGTTCCTTACAGATTTGTACCATGCATGAGTGCAGGATTATCATATTACTTAGCGATGAAATATTCCCCAGAAAGAATTGAGGGTTTAAAATTAATATATGAAGATGAATTACAAAGAGCATTACAAATGGATGGCTCCCCTTCAAGTACATTTATAACCCCTAAAACTTATTACCCACAGATTTAAAAAATGACTAATTTATCAAAAGGAAGACATGCAATAGCAATTTCGGATAGATCTGGAATGCAATTTCCTTATAGAGAAATGGTTAAGGAATGGAATGGAGCTTTTGTTCATATTTCTGAATATGAACCTAAGCAACCTCAATTAGATCCTATTCCTACTCCAGGTGATCCTCAAGGATTACAAAATGCTAGACCAGGTAGAACTGAGCCTCCTACATTTGATATATTACCTGACAATCCTTTTAGGTCCACAGCAGCTTCTGCTGTAATGGAAACATGGGCACCTAATGTAAATTATAGTAATGGAGATTATGTAAGATTTTCAGAAATAAAAAGTGGAGTTTCGGATGTACCTGTGAGTGCTATTCAATTAGCAACCACTTTAAATGGAGCAATTAACTCAACTCAAAATACAATTACTTTAACTAATGCGTCTTATTTTCCTACCAGCGGATATATTATGATTGAAAAAATAAATTCTACAACTCGACTATATCAAAATGAAACTATTTTTTATAATGGTATTATAGGTGGAGTTTTACAAAATTGCGTAAGAGGAACAGCAGCACCTTTTAGAGGAGTTACACCAGCTAATACAACAGCTAGTGCACATGATGATAATGCTAATGTATATGGTTCATTTATTATTACTTTAGTACCTACAGTAGTACCAAATCCAGGTGTACCTTCTACAAAAACAGTGTATAATAGTTTTACATTTACAGTTGCCGGAGTAGTGGCAGCCACAGCACAGGGAGGAGGACTCCAATGTTCGGCTGGACCGATAGTTTGGAAACCATAATATGAATTACGGAGAATTAAAAACAAATATTAGAAATTATACGGAAGTAGATAATACCGTACTAACGGATGCTATTTTAGCTGTTATAACTAAAAACGCAGAAAATAGAATTTTTAGAGATGCAGATTCTGATGCTAATAGATTTTATGATACTATAAATACCATCACAGCAAATAGATTAGTTTCAGTTCCATCTAATACTATTTTAATTAGGTATATAAATGTGAAGGATAATTCTGTAGCCCCACCTCAACAAGTTTTTTTAGATTTTAGAGATGTATCTTTTATGGCAGAGTTTTATGATACTCCTGATCAAGGAACAGGAATTCCTAAATACTATTCTAATTATGATGCTACTCAAATTATTTTAGCTCCTACACCAAATGCAGTGTATGAGTTGACTGTAGCTTATGAGAAAAAACCAACATCTTTGACTGGAGGTGACTCTAATACAAGTTATGTCTCAGTTAATTACGAAGACTTAATTTTATATGCATGTTTAGCTGAAACTTATGGATATTTAAAAGGACCCTCAGATTTATTGCAATTATATGAACAATCTTATCAAAGAGCGCTAGCTTCTTATGCTATTGAGCAACAAGGCAGAAGAAGAAGAGATGAATATTCAGACGGAACTATTAGAACTCGTATGAATTCACCTACACCTAGAGCTGAATAAGGTTGAAGATTAAAAAAAGATAATATAAAAGGATACTATGCCATCAACATATTCAAACGATATTAAATTAGAGCTTATAACTACCGGTGAAAAAGCGGGGTTATGGGGTACAATTACTAATACGAATTTACAAATTTTAGAACAAGCTTCAAGTGGATATCTTTCACTAGCTGTTGGTGGAGGTGATGTTAATTTAGCATTAGATCAAGGAGCTACTTCTAATGGAAAAAATTTATTTTTTGATTTAACAGGAACTTTAACAGGTAATAGAGTTGTAACAATGCCCGACTCTTCAGAAAGAGTTTTTATTGTAAAAGACTCTACAAGCAGAGCATCTAATCCATATAGCTTAACCGTTAAAACTGTAAGTGGAACTGGAATTGCAATCCCAAATAATGCAACAGTTCAATTATATTCTAATGGTACTAATGTTTACGCTGGTTTAGTTACTAAAGGACATATAAACGTTGCGACAGGATCTAGCTATACAGCAGTTAACAATGATGTAGTTTTTTGTGATACTTCTGGGGGAACTGTTACCGTAACACTGCCTGCTTCACCGAGCACTGGTGATGAGGTTATGTTCATAGATTCTAACAGAACATTTAATAGTAATAATTTAACAGTTGCGAGAAATGGTTCTAATATAAATGGTGCAGGATCTAATCTAACAACTGGTCCAGTTACTGTACAAGGCGCAGCGTTCACTTTAATTTATTCGTCTAATGCCACGGCTGGTTGGGTATATACGAATAAACTATCATAGGAGGTAAAAGTGCCTCTTAACACTTTCAAAGTTAAACCTGGATTCGATAAACAAAATACAGAAGCAGGAGCCGTTGCTCGTTGGGTTAGCGGAGATAATGTAAGATTTAGATATGGGCTTCCACAAAAAGTAGGAGGATGGAAAGCATTAGGATCTACTACTCTTAATGCAGTCTCTAGAAAATTATATTCTTTTAGAGATAATATAGGTGGAAATTATTTAGCAATTGGAATGGATAAGTTTTTACTTATTTATTACGAAGGATCTTATTATGATATTACTCCATACAGAACAAGTGGATATCCAGCAGTTATAGATTCTTTTGCAAGCTCTACTTTTACTACTGCATCAGGTACTCCAGATGTAACTATTACAACTACTTCAAATCATTTACTTAATCCAGGAGATATTGTCGAGTTAACATCAGTTGCTTCGGTTCCTGGTGGATATAGTGATTCCGACTTTGAAGGAAAATTATTTGAAGTTAAAACTGTTCCAACTATTACTACTTTTACTATTGAAGCTGCGTCTAACGCTGGTTCAACTGCAAGCGGTGGTACGTGTACAGTTAAACCTCTTGAAACAATTGGGCCTCAAATTCAGTCTTTAATTTATGGTTGGGGTACAGGAGTGTTTGGAGGAAGCTCGCCGAGCGTTGCCTGGGGACTAGCTGCGAGTAGCGCGGGTGTAACTGCGGAACCGGGAATATGGTCTTTAAGTTCCTATGGTCAAGTTTTAGTTGCCACGGTTTTAAATGGAAAAACATTTACATGGGATCCGGGTGCGGCTAATGCATTTGGAAGAAGAGCGTCTATCAATACCACAGGATTTGAAACAACATCTAATCCTACTGCATCCAGACTAACTATGGTATCTCCTACAACTAGACACTTGATTCATTTAGGAACAGAAACTACTTTAGGATCTGCCCTATCTCAAGACGACATGTTTATAAGATTTTCATCTCAAGAAGAATTAAATAACTATACTATTACTGCAGGAAACTCTGCAGGTTCACAAAGATTACAAGATGGCAGTAGAATTATGGGAACTATAAAATCTAAAGAAGCCATATTAATTTGGACCGATAATGCATTATATATTATGAGACATATAGGTGCTCCATTTGTTTTTGGTTTTGAACAAGTAGGTACTAATTGTGGATTAGTAGGGCAAAACGCAGTAGCTGAAGTAGATGGAATTGCTTACTGGTTTAGTGGAAAAGGTTTTTTTAAATATGATGGCTCAGTAAAAACTTTAGATTGTATGGTAGAGGATTATGTTTATGACGATATTGATCTAACACAAGGTCAACAAATATACGCAGGTGTAAATAATTTATATACAGAAGTTAGATGGGATTATCCTTCTGGTAGCGCTGATTATAATGACAGATATGTTGTTTATAATTTTGCAGAGTCAGCTCAAATTCCAGGGGGAGTTTGGTACACAGGAAGTACAGCTAGAACTTCGTGGATTGATGCTAATGTTTATGACAAACCTTTTGGGTCTTCATTTAATTCTGCAACTAACGGTTCTTTTCCTGCAGTCTTGGGAGAAACGGCCGCTCCTAACGGTTATGGTAATACTACAATTTTTGAACATGAAGAAGGAACCGATCAAGTAAATTCAGATGGTTCTACTACTGCTCTTACTTCTAATATTGAATCTTTTGATTTTGACATTACAAGCCCAGAATTAGGGAATGGAGAATATTTTGTAGCCATGAGAAGATTTATACCTGATTTTAGAAATATCACTGGAAACGCTACAGTAACATTAAATTTAAAAGATTATCCTTCACAATCACAGACTGCTTCTACATATAGCCCCTTTACAATTACGTCTGCTACGACTAAAGTAGATACTCGGGCACGTGGTAGATTTATAAGTATAAAAATTGCAAATACCGCTGCAGCTCAAACATGGAGATTTGGAACATTGAGAATTGATATACAACCGGATGGGAGAAGATAGTGGCAATAAAAACTAGAGTACCAGATCCCACAGAAGAATATAATGTTCAAAATCAAAGATCTATGGTTAGAGCTATGAATTCTGTTATTGGACAAATAAACGCTCAATATAAACCCGAGGGGGATACTTTTGAGCAAGCTCAAAAACTTTCTTATTTTTTAGGTTCCGCTCCTCAACAACCTTTTTCAGTACCAGCTGGTCAGATTGGTGGACTTAATCCTTATAATTTTTTTATAGCTGATTCAGCTGTAGGTTCCACTTTTGATTTAGTGACAGAAGAAGAAAATAATAACACAAGTTATATAAGTGTAATGGGTGATACTTCAGATGGAAATATAACTTTAAATTTACCTAACAGGAGTCATGTGGCAGGTTTTGAGGTGGTAAATATTATAGATGTAAATCCCGCAAGTGGATTTGAGATTACATTAGACGCGGGAACCCAAACGGATGGAACAGCCAATATTATTGATCCTAACGGAGGAGCAGCACAAACTTTAAATTTCACTGCTTTTTATTTTGGTGCTACTTTTGTTGCTAAATATCCTTTTACAGTTAGTAATAATATTGCATGGTACCCATTAGCAAGTGAGAATTAATTATGGCAACAAGTTTTAAAAATATGGTTTATAGTATCGGTTCTTTAGGAACAACGTTAACCACTCCAGCTACAGTGTATGGATGCCCTGTGGATTCTCACGCAGTAATTAACAGTTTTTACGTAAGAAATCCATCTCCTTCCGAAGCTGTAAATGCAGAAATAGAATTAATTACTACAAATAGACCTAATGTAGCTTCTAGTGCTATAATGTTTTCTATAGTATTAGGCGCAGAAGGAGAGCATAATTTTTTATCTGGTCCTATAATTTTAGAAGGGGGAGATACATTAAGATTTACAACAAATACGACTGGAAAAGTAGAGGGTACTTTATGTGCTCTTCAAACTAATAGGGAAGATCAGGAAACAACTCCTACTGGATCAGTGTAATTTTAGACTTGATATTTCCTCTTTTTTTGAGATAATAGGGGTTATCAAATACAGGACAAAGAGCCTGCTTAAATCATTAATTAATTAGGAAAAATATGAGCATATATCATGTATTAAAAAATGCGTCGATAACAGATCTAAATTCAGCAGCTGATGTTGTTGTAATAGGAAGTGGCGCAGGTGGAACTATTGGAACCAGTAATTTTTCAATTGGTAAAAATGCATTAGCATCTGTTAATGGAGGAACTAAAAATTTTGCTATTGGACAAGATGCACTTTATTCAAATGTAACTACCAGCAATCTTACGGCTGTTGGTTATAAAGCTATGTATAGTAATACTAGCGGTGTTGGAAATATTGCTTTTGGTTATGAAGCTATGTATTCCAATGTTTCAGGAAACTACAACACAGCTATGGGATACCAAGCTTTAAGAAGTGTAGTTAGTGATATAGGTTCCTATAATACAGCTCATGGTTATCAGGCTTTATACAATGTTACTACAGGTGAAAAAAATACAGCTGTGGGTTATCAATCAATGTATTCCACAACGACTGGTGAATATAATGCAGCTATTGGAACAGACAGTTTAAGAAATAATACTATTGGTGAACAAAACGTAGCGTTAGGACACAACTCTCTTTTTAATAATACAGAAGGAATTGGACAAGTAGCTGCCGGCTATAAAGCTATGTTTGAAAACACTACTGGAATTTATAATGTTGGAATGGGTGCGTATTGTTTAGAATACAATGTCTCAGGAAGCTATAATACAGCTATTGGATATGAAGCAATTAGAACAGGCACTGGATTAAGTTATAACGTAGGACTAGGTTATCACGCGGGAAGAAATATTGCTTCCGGTGGAAATATTATAATTGGATACAAAGCATCTATTAATGCTATGGGAGACAGTGGCAAAGATAAAAATGTTGTTATTGGTTATGAAGCCAATACAAATGGAACTGATACAGAAGACTCAGTAATTATTGGATATCAAGCAGGACAATATTCTAGTGCAGCTCGAAATGTTCTTTCGGGAGTAAAAGCAGGATATTACTCAGGCGGAGATGATAATGTTTTTGTGGGTACACAAGCTGGTCAGGGAGCTTCAGCATACACTGGAGTTAACAATGTAGGTATAGGTACATATGCGCTATACACTCTTTCATCTGGAATACAAAACGTTGCCATAGGTAGTAACGCTTTACAGGATAATACTAGCGGTTCCCAAAACATCGCTGTAGGACCGGTTACACTTTACGAAAATACTATAGGGGAAGATAATATTGCTATAGGTCCCTATGCAATGAGATTAAATACTACGGGTTCTTACAATATAGCTATTGGAACTGAATCGCTTTATGCAAACACTACAGGTCAATATAATGTTGGTATTGGTTATAAATGTTTAGAAGATAATACAATAGGTCAATACGGGGTTGCTGTTGGATATGAAGCTTTAAGAGAGAATATTACAGGAAACGGTAATGTAGCTATTGGATATACATGTTTAAGAGATAACACTACCGGTCAACAAAATGTGGCTATAGGTTATGAAAGTTCTAGAGGTAATGTTACGGGTAAACAAAACGTTGCTGTAGGATACAAAGCTTTAAAAAGTAATAATGCAAATTACAATATAGGGGTAGGATACAATGCCCTTGGGGGAACTAATTTAGGAGAAGGTAATGTTGCGGTTGGAAGAGAAACTTTACTTAATAATGGCACAGGAACATTAAACGTTGCCATAGGTAATTCTGTTATGTATGCTAACACTACAGGTTCTCAAAACGTCGGAATAGGTGATGGTTCTTTAAGATTTAATACAGTAGGATATAAAAATATTTCAATAGGTGCTTATTCTTTATACTCAAATGTGGATGGTAGTTTAAATGTAGGACTTGGAGATAACGCTTTATATAATAATACAGCCGGAAACTACAACGTAGCTTTAGGAGTAAATTCTATGACTTCTAATACTACAGGTAGTCTTAACGTAGGGGTAGGATATAAAACTTTAGCCTCAAACACTACAGGTCAATATAATGTTGGAGTTGGATACCAAGCTCTAGAAAGTAACACAGTAGGACAAGCCAATGTTGCAATAGGATACGCATCTTCTCAAGAAAATACTACAGGTAATTATAATGTATCACTAGGGTTTTCTGCATTAAGAGAAACTACAACAGGTAGTAGTAATGTTGCCATAGGTTACGAAGCTTTAAGAATAGCAACAACAGGATATAGTAACGTAGCGGTAGGGACTTCTGCCTTAAGAAATAATATTAGTGGTCACTCTAATGTAGGAATAGGATTTGAAGCCTTAAAAGAAAATACTACAGGAATAAGAAATATAGGGGTAGGGTATGAAACTTTAAAGGCAAATACGGTTGGAATTTCTAATGTTGCTATAGGGGTTAGTGCTTTAACTAAAAGTACCACAGCGAGTTATAATGTTGCGATTGGAGATGGAGCTTTAATTGAAAATACAACAGGGCAATATAATGTTGCTATGGGGTATAATACTTTAAAAGAAAATACTACAGGGCAGTATAATACTGCGATTGGATTTAAATCATATATTAATAGTTCCACAGGGAACTATAATGTAGGACTAGGCTATCAGACCGGTTATTTAAATTCAAGTGGAAGTTTCAATGTTGCTATTGGTTATGAAGCTTTAAAACATAGCACTACAGGTACTCAAAATGTTGCTATTGGTTATTCAGCATTACAGACAGCTACTACCGGCGAACAAAATGTTGCCATAGGAACGCATGCCATGCAGATGACGACTTTTGGTAATCAAAACGTTGCTATTGGATATGACGCTTTAAAAGATAATATTACAGGTAATAGTAATGTGGCAGTGGGAAATCAAGCTTTAAGAGCTAATACCACAGCTCAATACAATATAGCCATAGGTCAACAAGCTTTATTAAAAAGTACTACAGCTCAATACAATGTAGGCATAGGGTATCAAGCTTTAATTGAAAATACTACGGGTGAAAACAATGTAGCAGTAGGGTATGTTGCTTTAAAAGAAAATATTTCAGGAACTAATAACGTTGCAATAGGTACCTCAGCCCTTCAAAATAATACCGAAGGAAACTATAATGTAGGGGTTGGTTATCAATGTTTATACAATAACAGCACAGCTGCCAATAATGTAGCAATAGGTTATAAATGTTTATTTACCAATACTACAGGTGTAGCAAATACCGGTATTGGGCAAGGAGCGTTAGAGCTAAACACTACAGGAAAATATAATAATGCCCTTGGTTATAAAGCTTTAACAAAAAACACCTATGGAAACTACAACACTGCATTAGGGAACCAAACTTTACAGGATAATACTACAGGAAATAATAATGTTGCGGCAGGAACAACGGCTCTTTATGCTAACACAACAGGAAGTAATAATGTTGCTGTTGGTGAATCTGCAATGGTAACTAATGTTACAGGTTATGACAATGTAGCAGTAGGACGTCAGTCTTTATACTCTAATACTAGTGGTCACACGAGTGTAGCAGTGGGATACCAAACACTATTTAATAATACTACGGGTAGTAGAAATGTAGCAATTGGTTATCAAGCAATGCTTGATAACACTGTTGGAGCTGATAACGTTGCCGTAGGAACGAATGCAATGGTTAATAATACTACGGGTACCTTAAACGTATCTTTAGGAAAAAGCTCGATGTATACTAATACCATAGGATCTTATTGCGTAGCTATAGGTAATCAGTGTTTATATAATAATACTACTGCCTCTCACAATATTGCAATAGGATACGACACTTTATATTCCAATACTACAGGTCAATATAATATTGGTATAGGAAAAGATGCTTTAAAAGATAACACTACAGGTACAACAAATACGGCCATAGGCTACAGGGCTTTGTATGAAAATACGATTGGAAAATATAATTGTGGAGTAGGTTTTTATTCTTTAAAAGAAAATACTACTGCTTGGTACAACACAGGGTTTGGGCACGCTACCTTAGAAAATAATACTACAGGTGAAAAAAATACTGCCTTAGGATATGGAAGTTTAAAAGATAATATAAGTGGAACTAATAACACTGCTATTGGATTTGAAGCAAACAATACTGGCACTAATGGAGATAATAATACCGTCATTGGAGCTAATGCAGAACCAAGTAGCACTACTGTAGACAATGAAATTACATTAGGAGATAGCTCTATTGCTACTTTAAGATGTCAAGTTACATCTATTACCGCTTTATCAGATGCAAGAGATAAAACCGAAATTAAACCACTTTCCAATGCAACTGCATTTATTAAAGATTTAAAACCAGTTCAATTTGATTGGGATAGAAGAGATGGAATAAGTGGAAGAAAAAAAGATATGGGATTCTTAGCTCAAGATTTAGATGACGCTCAAAAAAAACATGGAATTGAAGATTATTTAGATATTGTTTATAAGGAAAATCCAGAGGCTTTAGAAGCTGCTTATGGAAAATTATTACCTATTTTAGTTCAAGCTCTTAAAGAACAACAGGCCGAAATTGATCTTCTTAAGAAAAAGAAAAAGGAGAATTGATTAATATCCTAATATGGGATAAGTTGAATGTTCAACAAAAAGGAAAAATATGACAGAAAAAAATAAAAAAATAAAAGTGTTACTCGCAACTCCTACAATGGATGGAAAGCTAGAAGCATTTTACGTAGACTCACTTTTACAGACATTACCACTAGCAGCAAGTAAAGGTTATGAGGTTCAACATTTATTTGTTGGCTATGATGCAATGCTACCTAGAGCTAGAAATGATTTAATGAAAGTAGCTATTGAAGGTAAATTTGATAATATTATTTTTATTGATGCCGACATGATGTGGAACCCAGATTGGGTAATTGAACTTATTGAAAACAAGTTAGATTTTGTTGGAGGAACAGCAAGAAAAAAAAGTGATGACACTATTGATTATGCCATTAAAGTAGAAGGAGATATTGAAAATCCTACTTACTTTGATGAGGACAAGACTCTTTTAGAAGTCGCTGTTGTTGGAACTGGATTTTTAAAACTTTCTAGAAAAGCAATGGAAGCTATTGATAAAGTTTCAAAACCTTACACTAACGGAAAAGACAGCGCCAGGAAAAATAAAATGTATTTTGAATATTCTATTGATGAGCAAGGCGAATTGTTGGGAGAAGATTCTACTCTATGTAAGAAATGGAAGGATACAGGAGGTAAATGTTATCTTCATACTAAGATGACATGCGGACATGTAGGTTCTAAATTATTTTTAGGAGACTTTCCTTCTTTTTACAAAGCAGTTCTTGAAGCACGTAAAAAAGAAAAAGAAAATCCTAAAGAAAAAGCTAATGGGCAAGAGGAGGCTACAACAAACTAATGGGACTTCTTAGTGATTTAAATAGAAAAAGAAAAGAGGCTCAAGATTCGGCAATTGAAATTGTTAGAAAGGTTGTCCCTAATGAATTAGCAGATGTAGCAGTCAAAGCTGCTCCGTTCGTTGCGCCATTTCAACCGGGTATTGCGGCAGCAATGCGTGGTCTTGGTAGACTAGATCAAACAGGAAATCTCAGTGATGCTTTAAAACAAGGGCTTGGAACTTATGCAATGGGAGATTTTGCAAGAGGTGCATTCAATACTCAGGCATTAGGATCTACTGGTGAGTCAAGAATTATGGATGCTATTACTTCCAGATTGCCAAAGCGAGGCACTAATCGAACTATGGACACGTTGAGGAACCTGATGAAAAAATCTAAATATTCAGGTGCCCCAGGAGGCATTCCTGAAAGTCCAAAAACGGGCGGAGGTATAAGTGAAATGTATACTAAGGCAACAGACTTTTTAGGTAATCCTAAAAAATCAATTCCAGCTATAATGTTAGGATCCTACATTAAAGAAAAGTTTTTTCCTGAGGATGTACCAGATCCTTATTATGAAACTTACAAAAGAGACATGGGTAAAAGAGGAAGAGATATGCGAAGATATCTTAGACAGTATGGCAAGTTTGATCCATTAAGAGATCCAAGTAAAAATCCTTATACAGCGAAAGAAACACAAGATTATATAGATGAGAACGTAGTAGAGTATGAAGATTTGGCTCAAGGTGGAAGAATTGGGTATGAGAATGCAGGACCAGTTATGAAAGATCCTAATGAAGTAGTAGCAGGAATGGATAATGAATTAAATCCTGGATTGTTTGATAAGATACCATTGATCGGTGGATATAAAGGTAAGTATCCTGTTAATGCAGATCAAGGTGCTTCTTTAATAGAAGAAATACAAGATTATAAATATGGTAAATCGTTTCCTGGCGAAACAGTATGGGGGAAAAAGAAAAACCAGAGTGGTGAGTGGCAGTTACCTAAGCCAGACAGACCTCCAATGTCAATGGAAGAAACTATAGAAGCTTTAGAAGCTAAATGGGATCAAGCAGTTGAAGATGATTTGGGTTTTTTCGAGTTTGAAAAAATGGGTATTTATTCTAAAGAAGATATTAGAAGAAGAGTAGAATTAGGTTATGATCAAGCTAAAGGTCCTGAAATAAAAACAGGAATTATGACAGCAGCTGACGGTGGTAGAATAGGATTTGCCGCTGGTGGAGATTACGAAAACAAATTTATGGAACTTGTAGCAAAATTAAGAGAAGCAGGTTATTCTCAACAAGAAGCAATCGAAGAAGCTAGAAAACAACTTTCACAAAATATGGCTTACGGTGGTAGAACAAGATACAAATTTGGTGAGGAAGTAATAGCAGATCAAGAAGCAATAATAAAAACTCCTAACAAAGAAATTGTTGTTAACGATATGGAAGAAATTAAAGGCCAGATGGCTGGTCCTGATTGGTACATTAAAAGAATAGAATTATTAATGGACGAGTATGGTTATGGCTATGAGGAAGCTGGTGAAATAGCTTACGATAGTGATAAATATTATGAAGTCATAGGCATTGATCCAGGTGGCATCGGTGATGAAACAAGAGCCCCAACTGCAGGGCAAGGAATAATGCAGATGGCCTCAGACCCAGGTATTGACGATTCAAGAAATGAATTAGCATTAGAATTATTTGGAAAACCAATTGAGTTGTTAACACGTGAAGAAATGGACATGCTTAATGAGGAAGCTGAAAGATTATCACAGAAATTTATGGCTCACGGGGGAAGAATTAAGTATGATGAGGGTGGTATTACCCAGATGGCGTCTTCTGGTTCAGAAGATCCTTTATTAATAGAAGAATATAACAAATATGTATACGAGATGGAAGAGATGGGACTACAACCAATGTCCTTTCAACAATTTAAAGCACAAGCGAGAGCAGGTGCAGCCCACGGTGGAAGAATGAAATATAAATTTGGTAATATTGTGGAAGAAGCAGCGGGCATCGAGAGTCTTCCTATTAATGTTAATAGTAAAGGCATAAAAGAATTAGATTTAAGAGATAGTGGAGGTTTTATTCCTCCAGTAGGTGTAAAAGAAAAAGCAGATGATGTTCCAGCAATGTTATCTAACAATGAATTTGTATTTACAGCCGACGCGGTGCGAGGAGCGGGTGGCGGAGATGTAGAAAAAGGTTCCAAAATCATGTATGATGTGATGCAGGAATTAGAAAAAGGGGGAAGAGTTTAATGGCCAGTGCCAGTCCAGCATTCTTAGAAGCAGCACAAAAAGGTTATACGGGAGGTTTACAAAGTCTCGTAGGTCAACCTATTGATACTTCTAAATTTGCGCCCGCAGTTCAAAGACAATCTCAATTTGCTCAAGCAGCTCAACAAGATTTAGCCAGACAAGCTGGATTAGGAGCTGTTACTTTTGATCCAACCACAGGGGGAGTTAAAAGTATTGCAGCAGGAACAGGGATAGCAGGTTATGAACCTTATTTAAAAACAGCGGCATCATACTCTGGACCACAAGCATATCAACAATTTATGTCTCCTTACCAAAAAGATGTAGTAGATGCTACTTTAACTGAATATGATTTACAATCTCAAAGAGGAATGAAGGGAATAGCTGACAGGGCAGTAAGATCAGGAGCATTCGGAGGTGGCAGAGAAGGAGTAGAGAGAGCACAATTTCAAACTAAAAGTGATCAAAACAGAGCGGCGTTGCAAGCACAACTCCTAGCTTCAGGTTTTGGCCAAGCACAGAATTTAGCGAATCAAGCATTCGGACAACAGCAAAACTTAGCGACTTTACAACCAGCATTAGCAGGACAATCAGCTGCCGCATTGCAAGCAGCAGGAAGTAGTGATTTAGCATACAGACAAGCTGTAGAAGACGCACAAAGACAAGCGCAAAGAATAAAAACTTACGAACCATATGAAAGAACAGCTTTCTTAGGTACTGGTCTTGCGAGTCTAGCAGGAGGAGTACCAGCTCAAACAATTGGAACAGGTGGAATGAGCTCTCCTCAAATGGGACCATTACAAACAGCTCTTTCTTTAGGTAGTACTTTAGGTGGTATATATGGAGCGGTTAAAGGAGAGTAATGAGTAATGTTTTTAAAAGACCAATGTTTAGAAGAGGTGGCCTTACAACTAGAGTAGGTTATGCAGACCTCGGCCCAGTATATTCAGAGCCCCTACCAGATAGAAATCCTTTTTTACCTTTTGAACAACCACAACAACTGCCTTCAAATCAAGGCAAAGGAATAACTAGTGTTGAGCCTCAAAATAAAGGAGTAACTGATATTAATTTCGAAGAAATGATTAGAGAAAAAATGGGAAAACCTAAAGATAACAGGCTTTATAATTTTTTAGCAAGATTTGGTCCTGCACTGGCGAACCAAACAGGTGGTAGTCTATTACAAAATATAGCAAGAGCATCTGCAGGTCCAACGGAGGCCTTATTATCAGAAACAGCTGCTATGGATAATAGAAATGAAAAAATTAAGGGAATGGCATTAGAATTAGAGATGCAAGATAAACAAAGAAGACAAGCCATAACTGATAAAAAAGATTTAATGTTATTTGAAGATAAATATATAACTAAACAGACGAAACCTAATGAAACAGCTCTTACAACTAATTATGGTTTTGCTAAAGACTTAGTAGGGCTTGGGGATATTGCTGTAGGAGATTTAACGGATGAACAAAAAGAGTTAATTTATGATGAATTTCATAAATTGCAATTAGATGATGGAGATACTAACTATGGTTTTTTAGATGACTATTATCCGTTAGAAGATATAAATAGAAATGTACCAGATAGAAATCCAGAAGAAGCTATCGCCGCTAAAGAAGCGAGGAACTCAATAAAAAAAATGAAAAAAGAAATTCACAAATATATTCTAGAAAATAATTTAACCTTACCAGACGGAAAACCAATTACTTTTGGCGAAGTAGACTTTTTTGATGAGGAAGCGGTGTCTGAAATAGGAGGAGATATAAAAGAATATGTTTTCTATAAAATTCAAAATAAATTAGAAGGCAACCCAACCCGTCCGCCAAATGCTTCCTATATGTATAAAAAAGGAGGAAATACTTTCTTCTTTGATGAGGATTTTCAGTTCATAGAATCAGTGGGGTCGTAAAATGTCGGACTCTTATCTTGAGTGGCTAAAAAATCAAAAAAAAGATAAGCCTGAAGAAACAGTTGATGAAACTGTTCAAATAAAAGAGTCAGGTTTAGGTCCAAAAAACGAAGCTGCTTTATCATTACTAGGAATGGGAAGATTTTTTTACCCCGGAGTTCCTGGTGAAGATTTAGAACTAACCCCCGAAGCTCAACAAAATCAAAAGATAAGTAATATCGATGCAGCCATAGCAGGAGTGGCGTCTGGAATCCTGAAAGTACCTGAAGGAATTTTTTCTTTAGGAGCAGAGCTAGTGGATCTAGGTTTTGATACTAACACAGCGGCACAAGTAGAAGAATTTTTTGATACTTTAAATCCTTTTGAAGAGATAGCTAAAGAAAGAGCGGTGGGAAGACTAACTGAAGCTTTAGTTTCTATTGGTATTCCGGGAGCTCTTGGTGCAAAAGTAGCTACTAAATTAGCTACTAAAGCTTTAAGTGCTAAAAGAAAAGGAACACTTTTAAATAGTGCGGCCCCTAATTTACAGAAAGGCCTAAAGGAAACAAAGAGATTAAATGCTTTAACCGGTAAACAAAAATTTGCAGCAGTTGTTGCTGGGGGCGCAGCGGGAGAAACTTTAGTTGCTGACGTAGAAGAAATTGGAAGTTTTGGAGATGTTTTAGAAATGGGTCCTACGCAACTTGATAGAGAGGAACAAGAAAGCGGTAGCGCAGATGCTATTAGAAAATTAACTAATAGACTTAAATTTGGAATAGAAGCTATACCTGCTACGTTAGCTGTATATGGAGTAGGAAAAACGGCAGGCTCTTTATTAAAGTATGGAAAAAATAAAGTTTACAGTGATTCAGCTATTGAGCGAGCAGTAGATAAACTTGCAGGAGCATTTAGATTTAGAGGATATAAACCTAGAGAACAAGCCTTAGCAAAATCTCAAGAACAAGCTAGCAGAATGGTAGATACTAATTTTGCCAAAGAGCAAGTGGGAAGAATAGATAAAGAAATAAGTAAAATTTTTCCTGAAACTAAAAACTTTTTCTTATCAGCTAATAAACAAGAACGAAAAGATTTTTTAAAAATATTAAATGATGGTTTATTTTCTGGAAATTTAAATAAGGGAATAGACGAAACATCATTACTTAAAATTGTAGATACGATGAGTAGAAGAAATGCTTCTCCGCAAGCAATTAAAACAGTAGTAGATGGTCTTCGTAATAGTAGAAACTATTTTATTGAGTTGATTAGACAAGCTACAGACTCACCCGGAGTCATAGATTTACCACAAAATATAACAGAAGATTTATCTCAACTCTTGGGTAATAGAGTTAAAAATTCTATTAATAATACGTTTGAAATATTTAGTAATAGTGAAGCCGGATTCTTTCAGAAATTTAAACCTACACGTGAAGCAGTTGATAAAGTTAAAGATATATTTGTAAGATATGCAGCCAAAAATAATCAACCTATTACCCCTGAAACTGCTGAAGGATTTGTCAATGAAATTGTTAATCAAGTACGAAGAATGGATCCTAAAAGAGATTATCTTCCTACATTTAAATATCCTAACCTTACTGAAGGGGCAGACAACGCTTTTAATTTAAAAACTTTTGCACAAACTTTAGAAAAAAATTTACCCGATGGAAAAAAGGAAACTCAAATAATTGGTAAGGGAAGTAAAGCTTTTAGAGAATTATTTGGTGAAATAGAAGATGCTCGTCACTCTATATACGAAACTATGAATAGACTTTCTTTAATAACTAGAAGAGGGCAGATGTTTCAACAGATGAAGGACGTAGACAATGTAATTAAATCAAAAATTACACCTCAAACTACTTATGGAGATCGAGGTTTTTTTCATGCTACTCCTAAAGCTGCTAAGGAAGCTTTTGGTCCTAACTCAACAATAGTAGAAATGCCTGAAGGAATGAGAAAATATTTTCCCGACGAAAACATATGGACAAGTAAAGAAATTGCTGATGGATTTGATTCAGTATCAAAACTTCAATCTTTTATGAGAGGAGAACCAGGTTACGAAGGTGGACCTTTAGGTAAAACTTTTTCGTGGGTGTGGAGAAATTTATTATTAACTCCTAAAGCTGGTGCTCAATTTGCCAAAACTATTTTATCAATTCCTACACACATTAGAAATTTTTTAAGCTCCGGGTTTTTCGCTGTAGGAAATGGAACCATCTTAACTGATCCACGATTAATAGCGGAAGCTATGAACAACGCGAGAAAAGTAATTCAAGTAGGGATGAGGGAGCCTGAAGCTATGGCTAAGTACAGAGAATATTTAGACTTAGGAGTGGTAAATACTAACGTTCGGTTAGGAGATTTAAGAAATTTAATGAGAGATGTTAGGTTTGGAGAAGGAAATATAGCCACAGATAGTGTGTTATTACCTATGCTTAATACTTTAGGAAAAAATATAAGTAAAGGTGTTAAAAAAACAGGACAGTTTTTTCAAGATTTATACGTAGCTGAGGATGACTTCTGGAAAATATATAATTTTGAAGTAGAGTTAGCGCGATTAACGAAAGCTTATGAAAAGGGAGGAGTAAAGCTTGGACCTAATGCAGCTGTGCAATTAAAAGAAGAGGCAGCAGAAATTGTAAAAAACACTGTGCCTAACTATGCAAGAGTCGGGCAGTTTGTTCGAGCAGCGAGAATGTCTCCCTTTGGAAACTTTATGTCTTGGCCTTCAGAAATATTTAGAACAGGGTTTGGTGTTTTTAATCAAGCGATGAAAGAAATTAAAAACCCAGTTACTCGAGGTATAGGTATGAAAAGATTAATTGGTATGACATTTGCCTCTGCAGCTATTCCTGTAGGATTAATAGAAGGATCCAAAGCTATTTTTGGTGTGTCCGACAAAGAGGCAGACGCAGTCAATGCTTTTGTAGCTCCGTGGGCAGTAGATTCTCAAAAAATTATAATGAAAGATCCAACAGATGGACAATTCTATTATATAGATTGGAGCAGAAATAATGTTTATGATACTTTAACAAGGCCTTTTCAATCTGTTTTACAAAACATTCAACAAGGTATTGAAAATGAAGATGTTTTATTAAAAGGATTTATAAAAGGAATAGTTTCTGCAGCCGGTCAAACCGCAGAACCTTTTATTTCAGAATCTATTTTTACAGAAGCATTCATGGATATTGCAGCTAGAAATGGAGTGACTAGAGAAGGTAAAAAATTATATACTGACTCAACTCCTGACACTGAAAGAATGTGGTTAATTTTTCAACATCTAGGAAAAACTTTAATGCCTACTACTCAGCCTTTTCAACGAACTTACAAAGCAATGACAGGGAAACCTGGTAAGGGTCCTGAAATGTATGAGATAGGACCTGAAATGGCAGGCATATTTGGAATGAGACCTATCAAAGTTAATCCTAAAAAAGGACTAGCGTTTAGGTTATATGAATTTCAAAAAAGCCAGTCGGAAGATAGAGGATTATTTACTAGTGGTAAATATGGTGTGTTAAGTGGAGAAGCACGGACTCCTCAAGATTTAATTGAAAGATTTTTTTTAGCTAACAAAGCTTTATTTAATACTCAAAGAAAGATGAAACAAATATTAAATAAAGCTCAAACCTTAGGTGTAAGTGAAGATGAACTTTATGAAATTTTTGATAAAAGAGGAATGTCAACTAAAATATTAGGGGATTTATTAGATGGCAACTCACGACCATTCTTCCCTGGCAAAAATATTATTAAAAGATTGGATGATATTGCAGCAGAGACAGGCATACCTAATCCTTTTGATGCAGCGGAACCTATCCTTAATAAAATCTATGATGACATGTATAAACAAGATTTGAATAAGCCTTTTGAGTTAAATTTAAATCAATATTTACCCAAAAAAGAAGAGATAATGGAGGAAACAATTCAAACAAGCTCCACTGCTCCTCTGCCTAACACTCCAATGCCTGACCCTGGAACCTTTAAGGTCCCTGTCAATAATCAGATGTTAGCATCTGGACTAACTCGAACTGAAGAGGTATACCTATCGCCTGCTGAAAAATTAATAAGAAAACAAAGTAGAGGACTAGTATCATAATGGCCAAAGATAATGCATTACAAAAAATAGAATCACATGAAAAGCTTTGCAGAATTATGCAAAAACAAACTCATGAAAAAATTTCTAGTTTAAAAAAACAAATAGATAGAATAGAAAGTATTTTATTGGTATCCGTAGGAACTCTTGTCTCCGGAATGGCATATGTAATAATTACATTAGTAATTCAATGAAAAATAGTTTGCTCGTACATAAGCACCTTATTGTACGTGCTGAAGCCATTCGCCCCCCTGTAGATGAGGAACAATTAAAAACATGGATGTTAGATTTTATTGAATCTATTAACATGAAAGTAATGATGGGTCCTTATGTTAAGTATTGTTCAATGGAAGGTAATCGAGGTATTACTGGTATTGCCGTCATAGAAACTTCACATATTGTAATGCATGTATGGGATGAACCAAACCCAGCACTAATGCAGTTTGATGTATATTCATGCGGAAACTTTAATCATACTAACATTTGTAAAAAAATCATGGACGATTTCAATATTCACAAAATTGAGTATAAATATTTAAACCGCGAAACCGGTTTACAAGACCTTTAATTTGATATAAAATTTTTGGCAAAAAATACTTTTCATCCTATAAAATCCTATTTAATTAAATCCAATTTTTTAACTCTTCGCCCATAATTTGAGAAGCAATGTTTTGTTTTTTTCTTAAAGCTAAAACAATCTTATCATCTATTGTATCTTCTGATATAATATCAATATAAGTCATTGGTTTTTCTTGACCTATACGATCGATTCTTGCTTCGGATTGCTGACGTTTTTCTAAATCATAACCATTAGAAAAATAAACCATTGTACTGGCCGCAGTTAAAGTAATACCGTATCCACCTGTTTGAGGAGTTCCTATAAAAAATCGACATTTTTCATCGTTCTGAAATTTTTCTATATTTTCTTGACGATTAATGTCAGGGGTAAGCCCATAATAATCTACAAAACAACCTTCCCCATATTTTTTATTTAAAGCTTGTATAATACGGTGCACATCTCTTTGATAATGAGCCCATATTACAACTTTACCCTCTACTTCATCTATAATATCCATCAATTCATCTATTCTATTACACGGCAATTCTTGTATAGTTCCATCATCAGACACAAAATGACCACAAGTAATTTGATGTAATCTCATTAATTGAGTTAAAACTGTGTTAGTTGTTAAAGACTTTCCATTTAAAAAAGCTAACGCAGTGTTTTTCATTTGTTTATATACTTTGAGTTGGTCAGGTGTAAGATTTACAACTCTTTTCATAAATGTTTTTGGTGGCAGGTCTAAACAATCATCTTTTAAAACTCTATATGAAAACGGCTTTAGTTTGTCAGATAATTCTCCTAGATGCCTGTATCCTACTACTACTTGCACTGTTCTAGCTCCCAAATTCATATTTCTCATTACAGCGTATCGCGCTCTAAAAGTATAAAAAGAGTGGTGACCTAATAACCATGGATCTAAGAATTGACATTGAGTATATAAGTCTAGAGGAGACTTAGTAATTGGAGAACCAGTTAAAATTCTTCTATATTTAGAATCTTGAGATATTTTTAAAATATTTTTCGTTCTTTTAGCAGAAGGATTTTTTATAGTGGTAGCTTCATCTATGGCAATTAAACTTTTATGTGATGATAAAAATTTTGCAGCGAATTCTACGCCTTTTTTAGTAGAAAAAGCTTCTACATTCATAATCAAAATATGTAAGTCTGTACCAGTTTCAAATAAACTATTTAACTCTTTTTGTTTTTCTTTAGTAATTAAAGCTGTCCACAAAACAGATTTTTTCTCAATATGATCCGCCATATGAGTGGGGATTTCTCCTGTGTGCCAATTTTTATATACTCCTTTAGGAGCAATTAATAAAAGACCATTAATATCTCCTCTATCATAAAGCATAGAAACATTATCTATAAGAACTTTAGATTTCCCTGTTCCCATTTCCATAAAATAGGCAAAAACTTCTTTGTCCCAAGACATTTCTAACGCTTTAAGTTGATGCGCATATGGCTTGGTTTTAAATTTGTAAAACATAATTTCCTTTTCTTTCTATTTGACATTATATACTAACTAATATAAGGATGTCAATAGAAAGATACACACGAAAGAGCAGTGAGAGTGTGAACGAAAGCTACCTCCATAGGAGAAGGTATTACTAATGTTACTGCTCACGAAAGTTTGGAGTGGAATGAAAATAGATGAATATAAAAAAAACGTAAATTCTTTAACACAAGATACAAAACCTAAAGTTTATCTCATACAAGAAATTCCAGGGACTTCTAAATTAGAACCTAAATATAATGTATTAGGTGCACAAAAATATGGGGAAATTATAACTATGTTACCAGAGTTTTCTCAATTAATTTTATCACCAGGGCCTTTAATTATAAAACTTAGAACTCTTCTAAAAAATTACACATCACAAGATTTTTTACTACTTTCAGGTGATCCAGCAATAATAGGTGTAGTATGTTCAATTGTATGTGAAATGACAAACGGAAAATACAAACTATTAAAATGGGACAGACAAGAAAAAACTTATTATCCTATAGAAATAAATATTCATCAAAAATAGTTGACATCTATATTTATTGCTTTATATACAAAATACGAAAGGCAAAAATATGACAATAAATTATGAAGATGATAGAGTTGAATCTGTTAGTCAAATAAGTACCGCAGAATCTTTATCAACAAAAGTTATAGAACTAAAAAATTTAGAAGATGAAATTGACAATGCTCTTAAAAGCATTTCTAAATTAAAAGAGCAAGCAAAAGCATTATCGGAAATAGAGATACCTAAGATGATGCAAGAAATGAATATTACAAAATTAAAGCTAAAAGATGGGGAGTCAATAGAGATTAAACCAATATACTCTGCATCTTTGTCCCAAGGCAGAAAAGAATCTGTTGAAGATTTTACTGCACGTAGAGGACAAGCTTTTACATGGCTTCGAGAAAACGGCTTAGGTGATATTATTAAAAATGATATCACTGTTACCTTTGGTCGTGACGAAGACAACAAGGCAGTAGCTTATGCTACCCTTGCACAAGAGCAGGGCTATGAACCTATCCAGAAAGAAAACGTTCATGTCCAAACTTTAAAAGCACTGGTCAGAGAGCGTCTGGAGGCTGGACAAGAGATGCCTTCTGACCTGTTTAAAATCTACGCGGGTAACAGTACAAAAATAACAAGGAGATAACATGACAAACGATAAACAAGTGACACTTAAAAAAGAGAATCTTCCTTCAGATATTTTATTTGAAGATGATTCAAATAAAGGTTTAGAGAATGTAAAGACAGAAAGTTTAGCTTTACCTATCTTAAAACTTTTACAAAACAGCTCGGGAGAAGCGCAGAAACGTAATCAAAATTACGTGGAAGGTGCAGAACCGGGAATGTTCCTTAATACCGTAACGAGAAAAATATACGACGGCTCAAAAGGAATACAAGTAATACCATGCTACTACAAACTTGAATTTCAAGAGTGGGCAGATTTTGGTACTGGTTCTGGTAGACCAGAGAATATATATGATGCCGATTCTGATATTCTTTCTAAAACAACTAAAGATTCTGGAGGAAAAGACAGACTAGACAATGGAATGTATATTCTAACTGTCGGTCAGCACTTTGTTCTAATCTTAGATGGAAATATTACAGAACCTGCTCTTATATCAATGAGTTCTTCTCAAGGTAAAGTAAGTCGTAAATGGAATTCCATGATGGCCTCTCTTACTTTTGATGGTAAGAATGGTTCATATACTCCTGCAACTTATAGTCATAAGTATTTATTAACCTCTGTTTTAAATTCAGGCAAAGGTAATCAATGGTATGGCTTTAATGTATCTAATGCAGGTGTTGTAGACGATTCAGCTCTTTATCAAAGAGCTAAAAAGTTTCACAATTCATTTGCTAGCAAATAATGTGATTAGGGGGCGGTGAAGGGAGACTGGATACCGCCCCTCAGAAAGACTAGATGATAGAGAAATTTAAAAAAATTTTTAATGGCTTAGATATTGCATATGGTCAGACAAAAAAGACGGACGAGTATACTGAAAAAGGAAAACATAAAACTAAATCTTTTACTGTTGCTCAACCTCCTACTGATTCTTTGTGGAGAGATCACCTTGAAGGCAAAGATCCTGCATTAGGTATTATTCCTATTAGAAGAGACAACACTACTATATGGGGTTGTATAGATTGGGATATCTATCCCTTAGATCATAAACAAATTTCATTAGATTTAGCTAAACGCAATTTTCCTTTAACTCCACTTAGATCTAAATCCGGAGGGGCCCATTTATTTTTGTTTACTTCAGTGCCTGTCCCAGCCAAATTAATGCGAGAAAAATTAAAAATTATGGCGAGTGAATTAGGCCTAGCCAAAGCAGAAATTTTTCCTAAGCAAGATTCAATTAGAGTAGATAGAGGTGACACAGGTAGTTTTTTAAATTTACCTTATCATAATGCTAAAAATACTGTGCGATATGCATTTAGTAAAACAGGAGAATCTTTAAGTATAGAGGAATTTTTTAATCATTATGATGAAGTGGTTTTAACAGATCAACAACTAAGAGAATTTAAAATAAAAAGACCAGAAGCAAATAATGACTTTGAAGAAATGCCACCATGTTTAATTGTTTTGTTAGAAATGGGAGTAACAGAAGGAATGAGAAATGACTGTATGTATAACGTGGGAGTTTATTTAAAAAAACGTTATCCAGAAAATAATAAGTGGCAAACTAAAATGAATGAATATAATATAAAATATTTTAAACCTCCTATTGAAAGCACCGAACTAGAAAAAACAAAAGTATCAGTTTCTAATAAAGATTATAATTATAAATGTAAACAACCTCCTATTGAAGCACATTGCGATTCTAAAACATGTGTCACACGTAAATATGGCGTGGGGGATGATGCACCTGCTCCAGAGATAAAACAAATAAGAAAATATGATTCAGATCCTCCAATGTATTTTGTAGATATAGACGGTCAAAGTGTAGAAGTAGATGCTAAAACTTTACATGATGCCGAGTCTTTTTCTGTGGCATGTTTAGAACAAATAGGTCAACCAATGATGCCAGTGGCTAAAATTATTTGGAGAAAAATGTTAAGAAAATTATTTAGTGAATTAGGAGAACCTGTAAAAGCACCAGAATCAACTAAACTGTTTACTCAATTAAAAGAACTATTAGCAGATTTTATTAACAAAACTCCTGGAAAAGAGTTGAAAGATATACTGAGGGGAATTTCATATAATGATGAGAATGATATAACTTATTTTAAATTTGAAAGCTTTTGGAAATATTTATTACGAAATAAATGGGCAGATAAAACTTACCCGCGCCAAAAAACTATACGATTACTCCAACAACATTTTGATGTTAAGGAAGCTTTTCCTAAAATTAATGAAAAAACCGTTCGTTCTTTTTCTCTAAAAAAAATTAATTTAGATAGGCCACCACCAACTACCACCAAACTAGAGGATAATCCATGGCAATAAGAACCATAATACCTGGACCACCGGGTACGGGAAAGACATATAGATTATTAAATCACTATATGAAAAAAGAAATTAAAGACGGTACTGATCCTCAACAAATTATTTATATTACATTTAGTAAGGCGGCAGCTTTAGAAGCACAGGAAAGAATTGAAGAACTTTTCCCCGAAGCTGATATTAAATATGTGTCCACGATGCATGCAATGGGCCTTAAGGAATCTAAAATTAATACACAGGAATATTTATTAGATGGGAAATATAAGTGGCAGGATTTTAAAAATCTATTTCCTATGTGGAGAACCTTAAATACTAATCAATATAAGGATCCAGATACAGGGCAAATTACACCCGAAGATCCTCTTTTGGCAGTGAGACAATACGCTATTGCTAAAAAAATAAGTTTAGAAGAATCCGCTATTCAAAAAAATTATATTGGATGGGATAAGATAGATTTATGTCATCAATTAAATGAAGATTTAAATTCTTATAAAGAAAAAACTCATATGATAGAGTTTCATGACATGATAATTAAATTTACTAATAAATTAAGACTAGACCCAGATTGTTTTTCTGCCGATGTAGTTTTTTTAGATGAAGCCCAAGATTTAAATCCTCTTCAATGGGATATGTATTTTGAAATTGAAAAAATATGCAAGCGTTCTTATATCGCTGGCGATGATGATCAAACTATTTATAACTTTCAAGGAGCTGAACCTGATATTTTTATTAATTTAAAAGGTATAGTTGATGAGCAAGTTAAATCTCGCCGTGTACCGAGAGAGGTGCACTCAGTAGCTACATCTATTTTACAACGAATTAATCAAAGGAGAGAGAAGAAATGGGAAGCGAGAGACGAGGAGGGGATGGTTCTAAGAAATGTAGATCTTGAAGAGTTAGATTTTGAAACAGGGAACTGGATGATATTGGCCCGAACTAATAAACTAGCGATGACTGCAAGCGAACATTTATATTCTAGAGGAATTAGATATTTTTCTAAAACATCAGAGCACTTACCTAAAGCAATTTTAATTGCCTATCAAACTTGGGTACGTTTAAATCAAGGAGCAAGTGTTAGACCTTCAGACGCTACTAAAATGTATAATTATTTAAAAGTTAAAAAGGGACATATAGATAGAGGATTTTCTAGTGGCAAAAGCTTCTCGCATCTAAATTCAGTGGACCTAGACGAGCTAAAAGATAATCACGGGTTGCGAGTAGCGGGCAGCTGGGAGCAATTAGATTTTCCACAAAATGTCAAAGATTATATCAAAGTTTTAATTGAAAGAGGAGATAATTTATTAGAAAAATCTAGAATAGAAGTTACAACTATTCATCAATCTAAAGGAAGAGAATGCCAAAATGTAGTTTTGTTTTGTGATTTTGGTCACGAAAGTGCTGCTAAATTTTTATACGAAGCTTACGAAACGAAGCCAGATGAAACTCACAGAGTATTTTTTGTAGGAACCACAAGGGCAAAACAGAATTTATTTATTTTAAAACCCACAACAGAATATGCATATCAAATATGAAAGATGAAATATATAAAAAACAGGTAGGCGGAACTCACTATAAATCTATGGCGATTCAACCTTCAGAATTTATTAACAGAAATAATATTCCATTTGCCGAGGGGAACGCTATAAAATATTTGTGTCGTCACAAACAAAAAAATCAAAAAGAAGATTTGCTAAAAGCAAAACATTATATTGACATGGCTATTGATAGAGATTATCCAGAGAAAAGAAAAGAAATAAAAAAAGAAAAAACAAACTCATGGGGAATAAATAATGTTTAAAGCTGAAATTGAATGGAACTCTCCAGAAGAGTTTAAAGATTTAAGTAAATATAAATATATTGCTATTGATTTAGAGACCAGGGACCCTAATTTAAAATCTAAAGGATCAGGGGCTATTCGTGAAGATGGAGAAATTATAGGAATTGCCGTAGCCGTAGAAGGATGGTCTGGGTATTATGCCTTTGGTCACCAAACAGGGAATTTTTTTGATAAGAAACAAGTCATGAATTGGATTCAAGATGTATGTGCGCTTCCATCAGTTAAAATTTTTCATAATGCTATGTACGATGTGTGTTGGTTAAGATCTTATGGTATAAAAATAAATGGTCATATTGTAGACACTATGGTGATGGCCTCCCTACTAGACGAAAATCGGCTATTTTACTCATTAAATTCACTATCTTTAATAGAATTAGGTGAAGTTAAAGCAGAAGCAGCTTTAACTCAAGTTGCCGATGAAGCTGGCGTTGATGCTAAGGGAGAGATGTGGAAACTTCCGGCTATGGCTGTAGGAGCTTATGCAGAAAAAGATGCTGAGTTAACTTTAAAATTATTTAATAAATTTTCTCTTCAAATTACTCAACAAAAATTAAAAGATGTTTTTAATCTGGAGACCCAACTTTTCCCTTGCTTAATCGATATGCGATTCTTAGGAGTACGGGTTGATATCGAACGCGCTCATACACTGAAACAAGAATTAGTGTCACGAGAAAAAGACATATTGAACCAAATAAAAAAAGAAACAGGAATAGATGTTCAACTAATGGCAGCCCGTAGTGTTGCCAAAGTTTTCGACAAACTGGGCCTATCTTACAATAGGACAGCAAAAAGTAATTCCCCTTCATTTACAAAAAATTTTATTTCTAATCATGAACATCCTATTGTTAGGAAAATTGCGCATGCTCGAGAAATTAATAAAGCTCATAGTACTTTTATAGATACCATACTTAAGTATGAGCATAAAGGAAGAATTCATGCAGATGTAAATCCTATTAGAGGTGACTCAGGTGGCACTATAACTGGACGTTTTTCATATTCAAATCCAAATCTGCAACAGGTTCCTGCCCGAAACAAAGAATTAGGACCTCAAATTAGAGGATTATTTTTACCTGAACGAAATCATACGTGGGGCTGCTTTGACTACTCCCAACAAGAACCTCGATTAGTAGTTCATTTTGCGGCTACTACTCAAGCATTACGAGACACTAAACCAGTTGTAAAAATGGTTAAAGATTTTAATGAAAACAACGCAGATTTTCATCAACTTGTAGCAGACATGGCCAACATACCCCGAACACAAGCTAAAACAATTAACTTAGGTTTGTTTTATGGAATGGGTAAAGCTAAACTCCAAGCTGAGTTAGGTTTAGACACTAAAGACGAAGCGGAAGAATTATTTGATAAGTACCACTCCAATGTCCCTTTTGTTAAAAGCTTAATGAACGCTACTACTAGGGATGCTTTAAGTTTGGGATACATTAAAACAATAGGAGGTAGAAGATGCCGATTTAATAAATGGGAGTTAGACGAATATACTCCGGGAGTTCTCAAACCTTCTTATACCGAAGCTGAAGCTAAAGAACAATCTATTCACGCGCAATTAGAGAAAGAATTAAAACGTCAAAAATATAAATTAGAGTTGGGAGAAATAACTAAAGAAGAAATTAAGAAAAAAATTATTCCTAAAATTAAAAGAGCGTATGCGTATAAAGCTTTGAACAAGTTAATACAAGGTTCGGCGGCGGACATGACTAAGACAGCTATGTTAAATTTGTATAACGAAGGAATAGTTCCCCATATTCAGATTCATGATGAATTAGATATTTCTGTAAAAAATAAAGAACACTCAGATAAAATAATAAAAATTATGGAGAACATACAATTCCCTGGAAATACAAAACTTGTAATCCCTAATAAAGTAGATTATGAGTGTGGAGACAATTGGGGAGAAATACATGATTAAAGAAACTTTAATAAAAATTAAAAAAGAGTGGCCTGTATGGAGTCTTTACCATAGAGAATATATTATAGGATTCGTTTTAGGAGTAGGTCTTATGGCGCTATTATCCATTATTTTTTAAGATTGACTGATACAATTCATTTGTTAATATACTTCTACTGATTAATTTCAGATCACGCATATTACGTGCGCATTTATAATCACTTAGAATAAGGAGAAAACTATGATTAAAAAAATAATAAAATGCGTTTGGGCAATTATTGTATGGCCAATTAAAAAATTAATTAATTGGTTAAAAAGCGCGTTACCAAGCGGAGATAAATAATGAGTTTTTGCAAGACATGCCATCATCCTTGTCATTGTGGAGAAGATGAAACTCTTCATGCCGATGAATATGGTGTATGCACTTGTGAGGGATGTCAATGCAAACGAACTTATAAAAAAGAAAAAGATCATGCGACAGACATGTCTTTTGAAAATGAGGTAAGATAATGTTAAAAAAATTATGGAAAAAAATAGTCGAAAAACTATTTGGAAAGAGATGTAAATGCAATGAGTCTATATAAAAATATTCATGCGAAGCGTGCTAGAATAAAAGCGGGAAGTAAAGAAAAAATGCGAAAAAAAGGGGCCAAAGGTGCACCAACTGATAAACAATTTAAACGAGCAGCTAAGACAGCTAAGAAAAAAAAGTAATGGCTAAGACAGCAGCGTGGACTAGAAAAGAAGGTAAATCACCTTCAGGTGGATTAAACGCCAAAGGTAGAGCTAGCTATAAAGGTGGTAAATTAAAAGCACCTACAAAATCTAAAACAAGTAGTCGTAGAAAATCATTCTGCGCTAGAATGGGTGGTATGAAAAAGAAACTAACAT
>VTLG01000031.1_pt1 | contig 48929 bp, 71 predicted proteins | sample 4694571 | NCBI WGS metagenome assembly VTLG01 (sample SAMN12604809, study PRJNA352737) | marine metagenome | biome: ENVO:00000447; feature: ENVO:00000209|ENVO:00000569|ENVO:01000036; material: ENVO:00002151; isolation source: viral sequences binned using virsorter ... | reverse complement strand
GTACGACTGCTTTTACATTGTCTAAAGCGGCAACGACAAATGGTGTTGCAGTTTTTGTAGAAAATGTAAGACAAATACCAACAACAGCATATTCAGTCAGTGGTACAACATTGACATTTACTGCCGCACCTCCAAGTGGCACAAACAATATTTATGTGTTGCATCACAACGCAGTTGCAAGTACAGCAACACATCCTTCTGCACAGGATTTAACTGCGGCAAATGCTACTCTTACTGGTGCAGTAACTGTGGGTGGCACAAGTAATTTAACTATTACTGATGGCGACCTTGTTGTAGGAACAAGTGGTCATGGCATAGACTTTAGTGCAACAAGTGATGCAAGTGGTAAAGATAACGAATTATTTGATGACTATGAGGAAGGTACTTGGAATTGGACACTTACAGATGGAAGTAATAATGCCACTGCTCAATCAGGGGGTTGGGATACTGGATATTATAGAAAGATAGGGGGATTAGCCTATGTCACAGCTTATATAAGAATATCCTCATTAGGAAGTGTTAGTGGTGATGCTAAAGTTACTGGATTACCCTTTACATCTATGAGTGGAAATACTATAGGAACTGCATCTGGGTTTGCTTGTGGAAGAATGACAAACGCAAACATAACTGCTGGTCATGTTATGGGTTATCAAGTTGGTGCAGGTGTTAGTGAAGCCCAATTAAGATTGTGGGATGATACAGGTGGAACTACAGCCATGCAGGCATCTGAATTAAGTGGCGATGTAATTTTTATAATGACTGTAATTTACCCAACATAAAGGAAAATAAATGGCATACATAGGAAAATCAACAGACGGATTGGGAGTAAGAAATAGATTTTTATTTGTTGCAGACGCATCCGATACATCCGTATCTGGAGCAGATGCCAATGGAGCTACGCTTACATTCACAGATGGTGCGTATGTTGATGTGTATCTTAATGGTGTATTGCTCAAAGCAGGAACAGATTACAATACAAACACAGCTAATACTATAGCAGGTCTATCAGCGTTATCTGCGAATGATGAGGTGACTGTGTTAGTCTATGATATATTCAGTGTTGCCGATACAGTTAGTGCTGCAAGTGGCGGTACGTTTAGTGGTGCAGTTACATTAAGTGGTGGAGTAAGTAGCAGTCTTACAGTTGCTAATAATTTAACCCTTACTAATGGTGATATAATTTTTGGTACTTCTGGTAACGGCATCAATCTTGGAGTAACATCAAACACAGACAGCAACACATTAGACGATTATGAAGAAGGTACATATACGATTGCAATGACAGCATCTTCTTCAGGAACTATAACTTTAAATAGTGGTTTTGCTACAGGTTACTATACAAAAATAGGAGATACTGTGACTGTTGTGGGCAATCCAAAAATAAGTTCTGTTTCAAGTCCAAATGGTGATACTAAAATTTCTTTGCCTTTTACATCAAAAAGTGTAACAAATAGTGTTGCGGCTGCTACATCAGTCATGCTTGAAGCAGGTATAGCTTACCAAACAAATCAAACAGGTGGGTTTGTTGGAGCAACGAACGATAATGCAGCAACTATGACAATTTTATACAATACAGATGGTGATTTTTTTGGATTACAAGCACAAAACGGAAGTTTAGGTGCAAATGACCAAATTCGTTTTGTTGTAACATATAAAGTACAATAAAGGAATACTCTAGTGGATTGCTAGAGTTGGAAGCCTAGAAGGAGAAAATATTATGGCACAAGGTGATATGACAAAAGAAATAGAATACGATAAAATTGAAGTCGTAAATACATGGAACATACAAGTTCGTCAAGCAACAAAGATTATGGAAGAACAAGCAGATGGTTCTAAGAAAGAATTAACTCGTTCATTTCATCGTCATGTATTAGCACCATTTACTTCAGGAAAAGATTCTGATGGTAAGTGGACACATACAGCCACTGACATTAGTGGTGAAGATGCTTCTGTACAGGCTATTGCAAATGCAGCGTGGACTGATACAGTTAAAGCTAATTATAAAACTTGGGCAGAGAGTCAAAGTATCTAATGAGCAACGCACGAAATCTTGCTAATTTATTAAGTTCTGGATCAGGTTCTGTACTTCAGGTTAAAACAGCAACAACTGATACTCAACAAGCATTATCAGCTTCTACAACTTGGGCAGATATAACTGGATTAACAGTTAATATTACACCTAAAGCAACAAGTAATATAATAAATATTATAGGAACAGTTTATATAGGAAGTGGTTCAAATCCGAATGGTGGAATTGGATGTTATCGTTCAGAAACAAGTGGTGGTGGTAATGCTTCTTTTGTTGGTGCAACTGCTAGTGGGGATAGTGATTTTATAAGAAGTAATGCCTTCTGGAATACTGATGATTATGGAGCTTTAGACTACACTTTGTATGCTATTCCTTTCTTTTTAAAAGATACAGCCCCATCAACAAATCAATTAACATATAAATTACAATGGGCTTCTAGTTCTGCTGTTACTCAATATATAAATTATCCAAGCAATGGCACTAATTATGGTAGGGGTACACATAGTATAACAGTAATGGAGATTGTAGCATGAGTTATGATATTATAAGTGCAATTAAAGCATTAAAAATAGATTCAAATGTAAGTGTCAATAACGAAGATATAAATCAAATTATTTGGCATGATGGTAATCCATCTAATATTACTAATAAACAAATTACAGATAAACAAGCAGAACTTAAAACTATTTACGATAATAATAAATATCAAAGAGATAGAAAAGATTCTTATCCATCTATCGAAGATCAGTTAGATGAAATATATCATAAAGGCATTAGTGGTTGGATGAATACTATTAAAGCAGTAAAAGATAAATATCCAAAGGGGTAAATTATGGCAATATCAAGAATAGGAGATGCAGGTTTACCAGCAGGTGCAGTGTTGCAGGTTGTTCAAACAACAAAAACAGATACATTTTCAACAACGTCAACATCATTTACAGATATTACAGGAATGACTGTAAATATTACTCCTTCATCAACTTCAAACAAAGTTTTAGTATTAGTTCATTGTCCAATTACAATGGGAGATGCTGGTGGTGGTTTTACTTTGCTAAGAGGTTCAACTGAAATATTTAGAGGTGATGCTGCTAGTAGTAGACAAAGATTTACTGCAACAGGATTGTATGGCAGTAGTAGCAATAATGCTGTATATAGTGGAGGAGTAGGAACAGCTGTATTTTTAGATTCACCAAGTTCTACTTCTGAACAAACATATAAACTTCAAGCAAAAATTAGAGCAACGACACTATATGTAGGACTAACTCTTTATGATACAGACAATGACAATGCGTCAAGAAACCCATCATCAATTACAGTAATGGAGATAGCAGGATGACTGATATTATAAGTGCAATTGTAGCAATAAAATCAGATGCACAAGTCAGTGTAAATGCTGAAGACATAAATCAAATTACTTGGCACGATGGTAATCCTACTAAAATTACCAACAAACAAATTACAGATAAACAAGCAGAGCTTCAGACTGTTTTTGATAATAATAAGTATCAAAGAGATAGGGCAGATGCTTATCCGTCTATTAAAGATCAGTTAGATGATTTATATCACAATGGAATTGATGGTTGGAAAACAACTATTAAGGCAGTAAAAGATAAATATCCTAAAGGTTAACTATGCTAGGCTTTAGCTCATTATCAGAAAACCCTATTAGTAGTATTAATAAGGTACTAGAGCTTTCAGCATCAATGACAGGGTTAGGCGTTCAAGCTACTGCTGCGGCTGGTACACTTGTTGGTGCGAGTACAATGTCATCGTCAGCCACACAAACATCAACTGGAATTAGTATACTTGTTCATAGTGCAAGTCTTGAATCAACATCTGTAGCATCTTCTTCTGCTGTTTTTGTTAAAGGGTCAACATTAGAAACGGATTTGGTATCTTCAACTGTGCAGACAGCATCTGGTGTTCGTATATTAGTTGATACGTCAACACAAGATTTAAATTTTACACAAACAACAACTGGTGAATTATTATTTACAGAAATTGTACCAAGTGTTAATGTCACTTATACAGAAATCACACATACTGGTGATAATTGGACAGAAATTACACATACAGGTGACACTTGGACAGATGTAAATACAGGTTAGGAGTTATAAATGGCTAGTGAATATACATCAAATAATGCTATAGAGAAGATTGGTACAGGCGAACAAGCAGGTACTTGGGGATCAACGACTAACACAAATTTCGATATTATTGATAGAGCTATAAATGGCGTAGGTGCAATCACATTATCTGGTACAACACATACTTTAACTACTTCAGATGGCACTGTATCTGATGGTCATTTTAAAGTATTAGTTTTTGGTGGTAGCCCTAGTGGAACAAATACAGTAACTATAGACCCTAATAATCAAGATAAATTATATTTTATAAAAAATAATACAAGTCAGTCTATTATTATTAAACAAGGTACTGGCGATACAGTTACAATTGCTGCTACTAAAACAGCGATAGTTTATGCAGATGGTGCTGGTTCTGGTGCTGCTGTCGCACAAATAGAAACTGGTTCTGACAGTTTTACAGAGGATTTAACAGTTAAAACAAGTGATGGTGCTTTATTAACCTTACAAACATCTGACACGACCATTACAGATGGTGATGTGCTTGGAGCTTTACAATTTCAAGCACCAAATGAAGGTGATGGTTCTGATGGTGCTTTAGTTTCTGCATCTATATCAGGGGAAGCTGATGCTACTTTTTCTGCTACTGTAAATAGCACAGACTTAGTTTTTAAATTAGGAACTGATGGTGCAGTTGCAGAGAAGATGAGACTGACACATGAGGGTGATTTAAATCTTGTTACAGATGACAAAAAAATTAACTTTGGTGCTGACAGTGATATAAATATCACTCATGTTGCCGACACAGGATTAACAACAAATGGTGATTTTAGTGTTGGTGATGATTTAAAATTAACAAGTGATGGTGCTGTGTTAGGATTTGGTGCTGATAACGAAGTAACAGTTACTCATGTTCACGACACAGGATTACGTTTTGAAGATAGTGACAAACTATTGTTTGGTGCAGGTTCTGATTTACAAATATTCCACGATGGAACTGATTCAAAAATTACAAACAGCACAGGACATTTTAAATTGTTAGGTGACTCTATAGCATTAAACAATGCGGCTGAAGGTGCAAACTTGGCTCTTTTTACTGCTGGTGATGCAGCTAAACTTTATTTTAATGGTGGTGAAAAGTTAGCCACTACTACTTCTGGAGTTAGTGTTACTGGAACATTATCAGCAGGCGAAGTCACAGCAACTTCAGATGAAAGATTAAAGTCTGACATACAAACAATAGATAACGCTTTAGACAAAGTAATGAATATGCGTGGTGTGTCTTATACAAAACAAGCTGAAAAAGGTATTGGTGTAATTGCTCAAGAGATAGAAAAAGTCTTACCAGAGGTTGTAACAGATGGTGAGTATAAGTCTGTTGCTTACGGAAACATAGTTGGTGTTTTAATTGAAGCAATTAAAGAACAACAAAAACAAATTGATGAGTTAAAAAAAGATAAATAAGTATGCCTTTAGCAACGAGTGGATCAATAAACCTTACTGATGTAAGAGATTTCTACGGACAAAGTGGATCAATAAATATGACTTCTTTGTACAAAGCTGGTTCTCATGTTCCCGACCCTGCTACTTATGCTACAAGTAATTTTACTAAAACAAATGATACTAATGATGGTTTGCCTATTGAATTATTTGATAATGGTGGTGTTGTTCCTTCTTTAGATACAGAAGCAAATCAAAACATACCAACAAGTGGTTCTATAGATTTAACAGACTTTTATAGTGGTTATAAATTAGTCAACCCAACTGTTACTAAAGCTACTGATGGAAGTTCAGGTGTTGATTTAACTTCATTTGCAGCTCAGACAAGTCGTTGGTCTGCAAACTCAATGCGACCTGACCTTGCTAATGGTGGCTACGCTTCTAATTACCAAGATGCAAATAGTTCTGTATCATATAGATTTAACTATGGTCAGCTAGTAACAATAATAGGTACTGCTTATGGAGGTAGTACATATACTGGACATACTGAAGTACAGTTTAAAGTTTCTCATGCAGGTATATACACTCTTCATGGTGTTCATGCAGGAGGAGAGACAAATGGTGGGTATATTAGTTTAACTGGTTCAGGAGTCAGTTTAAAAGTAGGCAATAGAAGTGTTCGTGATTCAGGTTCTTATGACAATGGAGATAGTGTATCAGGAAACATAGGAATAGCTTTAAATAGTCATCTTTTTATTGAAGCAACATTACCTGCGGCTACAACATTAACTATGAGAGCACAAACAACATCAGGAACTGCTGGAGATTACATGATATGTCAGTTAAAAACAAATTGTAACTATAATAGAAGTGATGCTGGAGGAACAAGTTCTTCTGCATCTACAAACAACAATATGTTAACACAAGGATAATTATGCCATTAACCAAATTACAATTTAAACCAGGTATTAATAGAGAGATTACTCCATATAGCAATGAAGGTGGTTGGGTTGACTGTGATAAAATACGTTTTCGTTTTGGTTATGCAGAAAAGTTTGGTGGTTGGGAGAAAATGACTAGTAGAACTTACGAAGGCACAGCAAGACGTTTGCATAATTGGTTAGCACTTGATGGCTCAAATTATCTTGGTGTAGGTACACATCTTAAATATTACATTGAAGAAGGTGGTTTATTTAATGATATAACGCCTATTCGTTTAACAACAAGCGTTGGTGATGTAACCTTTTCTGCTACAAATGGTTCTTCAACCATTACTGTTACAGAAAATAGTCATGGTGCAGCAGAAAATGATTTTGTTACTTTTAGTGGTGCGGCAACTTTAGGTGGTTTGGTTACAGCAGCCATACTTAACGCTGAACATAAAATAGTAAATATTATAGATGGTAATTCTTACACCATAACAGTCAGCGTAAATGCTAACTCTTCTGATACAGGTAATGGGTCTTTTACAGATGCTACTTGTGATTATAATAATGACCCAACTATAACAATGGACTCTACAACTTCTCTTATTGTAGGTGGAACAGTTAGTGGAACTGGAATCCCTACTGGTGCTACAGTATCTTCAATTACAGATGCAACAAATTTTGAACTTAGTGCATCTACTACAGGTGGTTCAGTTACAAATGGAACATTAACATTTAATAATTCAAAAGCAATTTATCAAATAAATTCAGGTCTTGACTCACAGGTTGGTGGTACAGGTTGGGGTGCTGGACTTTTTGGTGGCACAACTGCTGGTGCTTTAACAACACAATTAGCCGAAGCATTAGATAACAGTGAGACAGCGATTGATGTTGACAGTGCTACAGGAATTACTGCTGGTGATACAATATTAATAGAAGAAGAACTTATAACAGTAGGCACAATTAGCAGTAATACATTAGGAACTGGTGGTGGCCCATCAACAAGAGGTGTAAGTGGTACAACTGCTGCCACTCATGCAGATAATACAATTGTTCGGCTTGCTGTAGGCAATACTTCATCATCAGATGATTTTACTGGTTGGGGTATAGCAGCAGAAAGTGGCACAACTCGTGAAATACGAACATGGTCACATGACAATTTTGGAGAAGATTTATTTATAAATCCTAGAGATGAAGCTGTGTATCGTTGGGATAAAACAAATGGTTTAACTACACGAGCAGTAGAAATTAGCACTATCTCTGGTGCAGAAAATGCTCCTACTGTAGCAAAACAAATTATGGTTGATGAAAATCACTTGATAGCTTTTGGCACGAATATTTATGGAACAACAACTCAAGACCCATTGTTGATTAGATTTTCTGATGATGAAAATCAATTGTTATTTACAGTTCGTTCTGGATCAGCAGCTAATTTTTTAACAATAGGTTCAGGTTCAGAATTTGTTCAAGCGATAAAAACAAAACGTGAAATACTTGTTTGGACTGATATTTCTTTACATAGTTTAAGGTATATTGGATACCCTCTTTATTATGGCATTGATCAAATAACATCAAGCATAACAATTATGGGTTCTAAAGCCGCTGTTGCAGTAGAGGATGCTGTGTTTTGGATGGGTAAAGACAATTTTTACGTATATGCTGGTGGCACAAAAACTCTACCTTGCACTGTTAAAGATAAAGTATTTCTTGATTTTAATAATGAACAAGCAGACAAGGTTGTTGCAGGTGTTAATTCTGAATATACAGAGGTTATATGGTTTTATCCATCTGAATCAAATTCATTAACTAATGGTGGCACAGGCGATATAGATAAATATGTTATATATAACTATGGACAAGGAATATGGTATTTTGGAACATTAGTAAGAACAGCATGGATAGACAGAGGTATTCGTCAATTTCCTATAGCCGCAGGTTCACCTAATTTATTCAACCATGAAACTGGTTTTGATGATGATGGCTCTGCTATGACATCATTTATTGAATCTGCACCAATGGATATAGGAGATGGTGACAAATTTACTCTTGTTCAAAAAGTTATACCTGATTTGACTTTTGATGGTTCAACATCTCAAAGCTCTCCAGCAGCTAATTTTACTTTAAAAGCTCGTAATGAACCAGGTGAAAATTATAGCAATACATCTGCTGGAACTGCTACAAGAACATCTACATCACCTGTTGAAACTTTTACTAATCAATTAAATTTAAGAGCGAGAGGTCGTTCTTTTGCTTTACGTGTTGACTCTGACGCACTTGGTGTTAAATGGAGATTAGGATCACCAAGAGTTAGTATTAGACAAGATGGAAGAAGATAATGTCTGTTGTTATACCTCCAAGATTGCCAGAGCCACCTGAACAAATAGATAGACAATATATGGAAGATTTAGTAAGAGCTTTACAAGTGTTTATATCTCAACAAACAATAAGTAATGTTGAAAATGATGCACAAGCATTTAGTTGGTTTACAGAATAATGCCTAATTTTTATAAAAATGTAAAAGTTGATTTTAGTGATACAGACGAAGAAACTGTATTAACAACACCTGTGGGTGCTACAAACATAATTAAATCTATGCTTGTAACAGAAGATAGTAACAATGCTGATACAATTACTATGACAATAACTGGAACAACAAATGTTGGTGGTTCTTCATCATCTTCTACAGTTCCTATATTTAAAGATAAGGCTATATCAGCAAAAGCTACAGTTGAATTGTTGACACAACCATTAGTATTACAAGACTCTGAAGTATTAAAAGCACAAGTAGCTACAGCTAATCGTTTACATTTGGTTGTAAGTTATTTAGAAATAAGTTAGGATAAGAGCATGAACTTAGGTAACATATTTAAAAAACTAGCTCCACTAGCCATAAATGCGATAGCACCAGGCATAGGTCAAGGTTTAGGTAGTCCTGCCGTAATGAGTTTACTATCAGGTGCTTTAGGTGGTGAGAAGCCACAGAATATGTTAAAAGGTTTTCTTCTTGATAAATTAGGATTACCAGCAGGTCTTAGTGCTTTGGGTAGATCAAATAAAGGAACAGACCCATATACAGGTCAAGATATGCTTAGTCTGTTATATCGTGGACAAGATGGTAGATTAAATAAAGGAACAGAACCGACACAAACACAAAGAACTGACGCAACAACAGAAAACGTACAACCAGGTTTTACACCAAAAACATATGCTGGTGAATTTGCACAAGCATTAGGTTTTGAAGATTCTATGATAGGTAAATTACTAAATACTAATTTAGGAGAGGGTTTGGCTGCAGGACTATTAGCACAATTGTTAGCTTCAGGAGATGAAGAAGAGAAATCACCTTATGGCTTTGAACAAAGACCTTTTGGTGCAGGAGGTCCTGGTGGACAAGTAGGTGGTTTACCAATAATAGGAAAAGCTCAAGGTGGTGAGATGCAATTTCCTAGACGTGATGGTGGCATAGACCCATCAGAAGGTTCTGGCACAAAAGATGATGTGCCAGCTATGTTAACAGCAGGAGAATTTGTGTTGACAAAAGATGCTGTTAAAGGTTTAGGTAATGGAAATCAAAGACTTGGTATACAAAGAGCCTATGATATGATGGGTAATTTAGAGAGGATGGCATAATGGCAGTTCAAACAGTTGAACAGGTACAAAGATTACCACCTTATCTTGAGGGTTTACAAAAACGTCTTTTACAAAGTTTGTTTGGACAGTTTGATGGTGCAACTCAAACAACACCAGGTCTTCTTGATTCACCAATAGATTTACCTGATTTTAAACTAGCTGGTTTAGACCCATTACAACAGATGGCATTTTCATATGCTCCACAAATGTTTGGGTCTTACGCACCATTTGTGCAAAGTGCATCTGATCAAATAGGTCAAGGATTAGGTTCTGTTGGTTCTGCTTCAGAAGCATTAGGAACAGCTTTAACACCTTTAGGTGCGGCAGGAACTGCCATATCTAGGGGAATTGGTGCTTTAGATGATCCATCTGCTGGTGCTAAAAAGTTTTTTGATCCTTACGAAGATGCCGTTGTCAGACAAGCAGAAAGAGATATTGACAGAGATTATGATGATCGTAGAAAAAAATTAATAAGTGGTTTTCGTGGTCAAGGTCAAGGAAGAGGTGGTAGTGGCCGTAGTGCTGTGTTAGAGGCAGAACTAGCTAGAAACAGAGCAGATCAAAAAGCAAGAACAACAAGTGGTTTACGATCAAGTGGTTTCCAAAATGCTATGAAAAATTTTCTTGGTGGCACAGAATTATCTGGTCGTTTAGGTAGTCAGCTAGGAGAGGTAGGTACAAGGTTTGGAGATATTGGTGCTAAATTTGGAGGTTTGGGTGACATTTATAATCGTTTCGCTGGCACTACTGGAGATTTGGGAAGATTGACATCTGAACTTGGCCGTGCTGATTTAGGTTCTCTTGCAAGTTTAGGTGCAATGGGTAGAACATATCAACAGCAAATGCTTGATGCTTACAGGCAAAATCAAATGCAAAATATAATGGAACCATTTACAAGACTTCAATTAGGTTCTAGCTTCTTGTCAGGGATGCCAAGCTCTGACATAGCAAGTACGTTTAAATCTTCAGTAACACCAGCAACAAACCCATTCTTGGCAGGTATAGGTGCTTATACGGCTCTACAGGGTGTTGCTCCATATGGACAGTAAATATGGCTGAAGATAATAGATCACTGATAAGAAAATTTTTTAATCCTTACCCTGAACCTACAAGCGTTCAAGATTTAGGTAAAACTGGAAAAAAATACTTTGTTGGTAGTGACAAAGGTTTAAGTTCTTATTTTAAAGATTACACTGATCCAAATATAACAGTTGGTGAAACTTTAGCTAAAGGAGTAGGTTCTGGTCTTGATGCTATTTTAGAAGGTGGTTTAGGTGCTTACGACAGTGCAATGAGAGTACCACAAGGTATTTTGGGTTTATTTACAGCGAAAAGTCCTTTTGCTGGAGATTATGTAAATTATGCTGATGATGATTACGAACAATTAGAAAATGAAGAAGATTATCTTAAAACTGTTCAAAATCCAGAAATAAATAAATTACTTAAAGATTTAAGTAAAAAAACTGGTAGAGCAACTATAAAATCAGATGGTGTTGAAGATACAACTACAACAAACGTAGCCACAACAGATACAACAAGTGAAGCTGACGAAACTCAAGCAGTATCAGAGCAAGATAAGTTAGATGAATTATTTACTTCTGCTTTACAATCTGCGGCAGATGCAAGAGAAGGACAACCAACAAAAAGAAAAACTTTAGAAGATTACAAAAAAGAATTTTCTGAAGCAACAGGTATTGACGCATCAGGTAAAGTTGATAAGTCAGGTGCACTTATGGCATTAGGTTTAGCACTTATGCAAAATAAAGCTGGTAAAGGTTTTAATGTAGGTAATATGTTAAGTGCAGTTGGTGAAGCTGGAGAAAAAGCATTACCAGTCTTTGAAAAAGCTAAACAACAAGCTAAACTTGCCACAGCTAAAGCTGGTGAATATGCATTAGGTAAAGTTGCAGAAGATGAAGCAACAGCGAAATTAGAAAAAGAAGAAATGATGAAAAGAGAGAATTTTTATGTTGTTCCTAAAGGTAAAAAGGGTGGCCCATTAGGAATTGCAGAAGCAATTACTCAAGGCAAAGGTGAATTTGTTCGGGTTAATAAGTTTGAATTAGCTAAATTAGATGAAAATAAAAACTTTAATGATAATTTTGAAATAGTAAAAGCATCTGATTATTTAGATGTAGCTAAAGAAATGATGAAAGCTCCTGAAGTAAAAGATCAATATTCTAAAACAACTAAATTTATTCCTTTATTTAGTGGAGCAGACAAAGGGTTAGGATTTTATGTTCAATTACCAGATGCTAATGCTGGTGGTAATGTTAAACCTGCCTTTGTAGATGATGCTGATAGTGTAATAGGTCAAATTCAATCTATGGAACAAGGTTTAAACAGACAAGAAAAAGATTTTAAAGAAATAGCATCTTTATTAAACAGAACTGACATTGATGTTGTTGCACAGTTAGGACAAAGTGTTGTTCAAGGATTTAGAAATCTTGGTATGGATGTTGGTGGTGATACCACACCTATAAAACAAATACAAAATTTATTAACTAAATTACAAGCAGAAAATGCAGCAGATATTTTAGGTGAATCAGGTAAAACATTATCAGATACTGATAGAGAATTAGTAAGAGAAATTGTAGGTGGAATAACATTTACTCAAGGTGATGAAGCAGAATTAACTAGAAAACTTGGTAGATTGTATGAAGTTATTATTACTAGAGGTAGACAAAATGTTAATGAAGCATATTCTAAATTAAGAAGTGCTGGAGTAAACATAAATAGAGAGTCAGTCAGAGCTGATCCAACTGCTAGTCTTGTTAAAGGTGATGACGGCATTTATGATGTTGTGAGTTAATATGGGAATTATACAAGTTAGAACACCTAATGAAGGAGTGGTTAAAGTAAGAATTGCAGGTGACGAACCTACTGAAGAAGAATTATCTAAAATAAAATCTCAATTTTTCGGTCAACAAACTACTCAAAAAACTAGCTCTTTTGAAGATTTATTACAAGAATCAAAAATTGCTGATGAAGATGCAGACTTTGATTATGAAACTGGTGCGACTAGTGGACTAAGAGCTTTAGTTTCTTTTGGAGAAACAGAGGAAGAGAAAGAAGCCATACTTCTTAAAAAAGTTGGTAAGGAGGGATATACAAAAGATTCAAAAGGTAGATTAGCATTAACGCCAATTGGTCAAAAAAAAGTTGGTATGCAACCATCTGATAAAAATGTGGTGTTAGAAGAAAAAGGATTTTCTGCTCGTGATTTTGCTGATTTAGCAGGTGTAGTTCCTGAAACAGTAGGATCAATTGTTGGTGGTATATTAGGTTTACCTGGTGGGGTGTTTGGAAGTGCCGCTGGAGCTGCGGCTGGTGCGGCAACTGGTCAAGCAGCCGAAGAGGGTATAGAGGCTTTACTTGGTGTTCAGAAACAAACATTACCAGAGGTAGGAAAAGATTTAGCAAAAGAAGCTGCTTTAGCTGGTACAGTTGATTTAGTAACGCTTGGAACATTTAGAGTTGCTAAAAGTTTAATAGGTGCTGGTGCTAAAAGGTTATCAGGTGATCCATTAGATGCAGTAAGAGGTGCTGATCTTGTTAAAAGAGGATACAAACCAAGTCTTGAAAGATTAGGTGCTCCTGCTCCGTTAGCTTATTCTCAAAAATTTGCTGAAGGTGCAACTAGAGATTACTCAAGAATTGTTGCTAACACTAATTTAGCGATACAAGAAAAAGAAGCACTTTTAAAAAATTTAGCAGATTTGGATGCTGCTGGTCAATCGTTTGCAAATGTTGCAGGGCCAAAATATAAAAAATTATCAGATGATTTAGAAAAAGCTCGTCAATCATCATTAAAAGCAGTGAAAGACAGCGTTGATGTTTTAGAAAAAGGCGTTAAAAGTGATTTAGATATTGATGATTTTGCAATTGATTCAATGATTAAATCATTTAAAAACTTTCAAGATGTTGCTGACATTAATTATACTAAATTAGATGACGCTTTAACAAATTTAGACGGATTAGTAAGAGGTTCTGGAACTTTTGCGGGTGATGTAAGATTTATTGATGCAGGTAAATTAAATGCTTTGACTAATAATATTATGGATAGAGTTGCTAATATCCGTAATCCTGATTTGTTAGAACCTCAATTAGCTGCAGCAATTAAAAAAGTAAAAGCATTGAAAGTAGGAGAAGATACTTATAAAGCTACTTTTACTCAATTATCTTCTCAAAGAAAAATTATTAACGATACTTTGTACTATGGAACAGCAGATTTATCCTCTGAAGGAAGAAAACAATTAGGTAATTTATTAGATGAATTTGATACTTTGTTAAGTGCAGACCATTTAGCTGCAAGTGCAAAAGGTGTGGGTGGTTTAGAAAATATAATAAAAAATAATCCACAAATTAAAAATCAACTTAAAGAAATTGGTAAGTTAAGAGACAAAGCTGCAGGTTTTTACAAAGATGGTAAAAAACCTTTTGATGATTTAGAAAAATTTGGTGTCATAAGGGATATGAGACAGTCTTACAACACCAATGGAAAATTTAACACCGATAAATTTTTTGATAAAATAATTAAATCAAACTCACCACAAAGATTAAATTCTGTATTAAATTCTATGACGAAGATGGAAAAAGGAAAATTAGTCGTAGATAAAACTGCTCAAGAACAATTAAGATCACAGTTAGCAAAATCATATTTAAATGATGCGTTAGGAAAAACAAATTTAGATTTGTTTAATCCTAAAATGTTTAATGGTAAAGCATTTAGAAATCATATTAATAATTTAGGAACGACAGGAAAAGTTTTATTTGGCAAACAATGGAATGAAGTACAAAAACTAGCTGACACAATTGGTCAAGTTAGCCTTACAAATATTGATGATGCTGCTTTACGAAATATAGTTAAAGCAAATGCTAACAAAGGTATAACTGATGCTTTAAAAGATGTAGCTAAAATATCTAAAGAATTTCAAGAAGCTAACTCTTTAAAAATTATTAAAGATTTTAATTTAAATAACCTTGATCCTGTACAAGCTGCAGGTGAGATGATTAGGACAAATATAACAATATCTGAAGTAAAAAGATTACAAAGATTTTTTTCTGGAAATCCTAGAGAATATGTAAAAATAAGACAAGCTGTAATAACTGACTTATTAGGTTCTATTAAAGACGATATATTTACAACACCTGCAAAATCAAGAGCTTTACTTGATGCAATGAATCAATATAGACCAGGTGTTTTAAAACAAATTATAGGTAAAAATCATTATAGAAATTTAGAACAATTTGCAAAAGATTTAACATTTTTAGGAGATGTTGGTAAAGAGGGTAGTATATATGCAGCTACTTTTGCAGCTCACCCTATTGCTAAACTACCAGCAAATGTAAGAATGAAAGGTATGGCAAGATTATTTGCAAGTCCTACAGCATTAAATTTCTTTGCTAAAACAGGTACACCTAATCAAAGATTAACAAAAACTATGAATCTTCTAGGAACAGTAGCTAATGTAGCTGCAAGAACAACGGCTGCAACAAGACAATTAGGTGCTCAAGCAGCCGCTGAACAAATTAGTGAAACTTCTGAAGAAGTAAAAAGAACATTAATACCAACTCCTAATGTAACTGCTCCTGTTCAATCATCTTCATTAGGCAATATAAATGTAACTCAACCACAACAAAATTTAGCAACGACTGCTGCCTTTAATCCAAATCCTAAAACTCAAGAGTTAGCAAAACAATTACAAGGAAGAAATTAATGGACTTAGAAAAATTAAGAGAGCAACTCATCATTGACGAGGGGGTTCGCTATTCGACCTATCTCGATCATCTTTCGCTAAAGACCTGTGGAATAGGTCATTTATGTCGTGAAGATGAACCAGAGTTTGATTTAGAATTAGGTGCAAAGGTATCTGAAGAAAGAGTAACAGAACTTTTTGAACAAGATATACAGACTGTCATCCAGGACTGTAAGAAAGTTTATGATGATTGGGATAAACTACCAGAAGAAGTAAAACAAATCATAGCAAACATGATGTTTAATTTAGGCAGACCAAGATACAGTAAGTTTCGCAAACATATCCAAGCTGTTATGGATGGTAAGTGGCAGGAAAGTGCAAATCAGATGCGTGATTCAAGATGGTATCGTCAGGTAACAAACAGGGCTGAGCGTTTATGTAAACGTATGGAAGAAGTTAGTCCTTAATTTTACTTTTCAACATTAATAATATTTCAGTAGCTAATTTAAGAGCTTGATATGACGTTATTTCATGTTTCTGAAAGTCATGTTTAAATTCTTTATTACGTTCTAATATATTAATTGTTATAGGAGTATTCTCAGCTTCTTGTGTTGCATATATATATACTTCTTTTTTCATTGTATCTGTTTAGCAGAACCAATACCCATGTCTTTAATATCACCTCCATATCTTGACTCAAATTCTTTCTTGACAAGATTAGTGATCTGTTGACCTACTTTACGATCTTCATCTAAAGCTATTTTTTTTAATCTCTTGTAAGTGTTAATATCTACACTCACACTTTTCCACTTTTCATTTGATGCCATATGGTGTACCCTTTCTAAGAAATGATTAAAAAAAGTATACACTATCCTAGACAGTATGGGAAGTATAATAAATATAACGCTAAAAAAACTGAGTTTATGGGATACAAGTTTGACTCCAAATGGGAGGCAGAGCGTTATGGCCAGTTATCATCTATGGCACTCGCTGGAGTTGTAAAGGATTTACAACGCCAAGTTAAATATGAAATTGTAGTTAACAACTATAAAATATGTAATTACATAGCAGATTTTGTATATACATTGGTGCATGAAAACGGCAAAGAAGAAAAAATTGTTGAAGATGCAAAAGGTGTGCAAACCACTGATTTCAAGCTAAAAATGAAGTTAGTAAAAGCACTATTTGACATAGATATTAAAATTTCTAAAAAAAAGTAGTTGACATATTTATGGGATTATCCCATATTAGAATTTCTAGTTTAACATTACGAGGTGAAATATGACTAATAATTCTAGTGCAATGAAATTCATTGATGTTTCTGATACTCAATCTTTAAAACTTAGGAAAGAGTATTTGACCAAACAATTCGAGGAAGCTAAACAACAGCTTGACGAATTTAATAAAAATCTTGAGCAGATGTATTTGGATAAAGCCAAGAAACAACTCTTTGATGAGGGTAAAGATTTTGGCACTGCTAACTTTGAAGACAATGGTGTCAAAGTAAAAGTAGAATTAAGAAAGAGAACTTCTTGGGATCAAGAGAAGTTGCTTGAATATTTGAATACATTGCCATCTGATCTTGCAAAGCATTACAGTAAAGTTTCTATTACTGTTCCTGATGCAAGGTTTACCAACGCAACACCTGATGTAAAGCAGGAACTTAAAAAGTTCAGAACTGTTAGTTTGCAAGGTGTTAAAATTACTTTTGGGGAGAATGAGTAATGGGATTAAATATTATTTCTGCCGAAGAAAGGTTGAAAGAAAAAAGGGGTCATAAGATGGTTATCGTTGGCCCTAGTGGTGTAGGCAAGACAACTCTTGCCCGCACCCTTGACAGTAAACGAACTTTGTTTATGGATTTAGAGGCTGGAGATGCAGCCATCAGTGGCTGGCCTATTGATGTTATCCGTCCTAAAACATGGCAAGAGTGTAGAAACTTTGCTTGTTTTTTAGGTGGCCCTAATCCTACTGTTAATGAAGACCAAGCATATTCACAAGCAAACTATGAAGCAGTTTGTCAAATCTATGGTAATCCACATGAACTATTAGCTAAGTACGATACTATTTTCATTGATAGTATTACTGTAGCTGGTCGTCTGTGTTTTCAGTGGTGTCAAAATCAACCTGATTGCAAGACATCAAATGGTCGATTAGATACAAGAGCTGCTTATGGTATGCAAGGTAGAGAAATGATGGGGTGGTTGACACATCTTCAACATATCAGAGACAAGAATGTTGTCTTTGTTGGCATCTTAGATAGCCGTGTTGATGAGTATGGTCGCCCATTACATGAACTCCAAATTGAGGGTTCAAAGACAGGTAGGGAACTACCAGGCATTGTAGATGAAGTGATTACTATGGCAGTTATGCAAGGTGATGAGAAGACACCACCTTACAGAGCCTTTGTATGTCAAACTCTTAATGAATGGAACTATCCTGCCAAAGACCGATCTGGTAAACTAGAGTTACTAGAAGAACCACATTTGGGTAAGCTATTGAAAAAAATTAATGGAGATGGCAATAATCCAAATAATACTTTAGACTTTAATCTAGCTAAAAACGATAATGGAGGTAATAATGCTTGATTTCAATCAAATTGAGTCTGATACAAAAACAGGTGATTTTGAATTAATCCCTGATAAAACAATCGCTTATGCAGTTATGCAACTGCAAGGTGGTGACACTGAAATCCCTGAGTTTGGGAGAGGAAACTTTTTTCTCAAAAGTCAACATAGCAAAGCTAAATGGCTGCCATTAGAATTTACCATCATTGGTGGTGACTATGATGGTCGTAAAGTTTGGCACAGACTTTTTGTTGATGGAGATAAATTAAATGAGAAGAATGTACCTGTTGCAAAAGATATTGGTCTTAAACTTATGAGAGCGATTATCGAAAGTGCAAGAGGTATTGACTCAAATGATATGTCTCCTGAAGCACAAGAGAAGAGAAAGATCAATGGTATTGACGATTTAAGAGGTATGCAGTTGTGTATTAAAATTGGCATTGAAAAAGGTACAAATGGATATGCCGATAAGAATAGATTAATCGCACCTCTTACTGTTGGTCAGAATGGGTATATTGGCCCTAATCAACCACAACAGACTACTAGTGCAGCTAATAATGTTAGCACATCTACTGCACCTAGTTCAGAAGGCACTGTTCCTGACTGGGCAAAGTAGTCACACACAGTTTCTAGCCTCAACACAATCCTCGTGTGTGCTAGACTATGTTTGGGGAGTACATAGGAGGCAAAACTCCCCGCCATTATGAAAGGGGATAGTGATGGATAATATCTTATTTGCAAATCAAGTATTAGCTGGATTATCAAATCCAGACAGAGGTATTTTTGCTTACTGCACTAGCAAAAAAGCTGGTAAGAGAGATACAAATAAAAATGCTACTATGGCATCAAGAAGAGCTAGAAGAGAATTAGTTGATGCTCAAAAGTTTTTTATTGATAATAAGTTATTAGAAGTAGCATCAAATTTATCTTATGAAAATCCATTTAAATTAGTTGAATTAGCTAAAAGAGCAATACCACCATTTAATAATATGTGGATTGAATGGGATGAAAAATTTAGAGTAAATCAATATGGTGGAGAGAGAATTTTAGGATTAAACAAATCTAAATATGGTGGAGAGAAAAATGCTAGTCCTTTAGAAAAGTGTGGTTATCATATTCAAAAAATTAATAATCAATATTTTTATACAATGTATGGTTTTGATAAAAATTTTGAAAATGGCAAAATACTTTGTGCTGCAAATGGTTTCTATTTTTCTAATGATAATAAATTACTATCACAAGCGTTTAAAGATATTGTTGATTGGGATAGAAATGTAAATATACATGATAAAAAATTACTTGAGTTAAGCAGAACGAAAACTATGGAGAGTATGCTTGGTAATGGATATATGAAATTAGTCAAAGATTTTAAAACAGAGAGAAGAAATTACAATAAAGCATTTGAATGGTTTAAAGATAGGATTGAAACAGCTCAATCTATCGGCACAGAAATGTTTCTTACTGATAAACAATTTAAGACTGGTTTTCACCATGATCTTATGAGTAAGCAAGTAGAGGGTGATTTAATTGCTATGGAGGGTGATCTAAGACTTATTATATCTATCTTAGGTACACTTAATTATGATCATATTGTTTACAACAATGCAAAAACTAATCCTAAAGTAACACATACTCGATATGGTGTTATTGCACCAAAACATACTCTTAAATTAGTGACAATTGATTTGCCTAAACCCAACATCAGAAAAGTTTATAAAGGTATTGTTAGTGGCACAGGAACACCAAAAGCAGAACATATGAGAAGAGGACACTGGAGAAGAAAGCCAGATGGTAACAGAATATGGATTGAGCCTATGAAGGTAGGCAGTAAGAAGAATGGTATTATTGAACATGATTACATCTTACGAGGCAGAGAGGATAAATTAAATGCTTGAGTCAATTATGTGTCTAGCTATGGCAATATACTTTGAAGCAAGAGGTGAGCCAATGGTAGGTCAAGTTGCAGTAGCACAAGTTGTTATGCATAGAGTTTATGACCACAGATTTCCAAACAAAGTATGTGATGTAGTTAAAGAGGGATATTATTATTCATGGAATAAAAATATACCTATCCGTGACAAGTGTCAGTTTTCTTTTTGGTGTGATGGTAAACCAGAGATCGTCAATGACATGGTTGCCTGGGGTTTTGCTATTGACATAGCAGAAGCTACAATGGAGGGGTATTTATATGATACCACAAGTGGTGCTACACATTATCATGCTCATTATGTAAGTCCTAGTTGGTCAGAGAAGTTTACAAGAACTGTTCGTATTAACGATCACATATTTTATAGATGGGAACATGAGTAATGCTACTTAGACCATATCAAGAGATAGCTGTTAACTCTGCATCAGATGCTTTAGACAAGCATGGTAACACTGTTGTTGTCGCACCTACAGGAGCTGGAAAGACAATCATGTTGTCATCTCTTATCGGTAAAAGAAAAGATAATAAGAATGTTCTTGTATTACAGCACAGAGATGAGCTTGTTAACCAGAACATGGACAAATTTAAAAGAGTTAATCCGAACATATCTACCAGCGTTGTCAATGCTGAAGCGAAAGATTGGTCTGGTGACACTGTATTCTCTATGGTGCAGACGCTATCAAGACCGAACAATTTGCAGAACATGAAGCCAATTGACATGGTAGTCGTTGATGAGAGCCATCACATTGTTGCAGATACTTACCTAAGAATTATTAATCATGCTAAACAAACTAATGAGAATGTTGAAATCGTTGGCTTTACTGCCACACCTAATCGTGGTGATAAAAAAGGTTTACGTGAGGTCTTTACCAATTGCAGCCATCAAATAGAAATATCAACACTCATTCGTGAGGGTTTTCTTGTAACTCCAAGAACTTACGTTATTGACGTAGGTGTACGTTCTGAACTGCAAAATGTTCGTAAAACAATAGTTGATTTTGATATGGATCAGGTGGCTCGTATTATGAACAAACGAGCTATCAATCAAAGAGTTGTTGATGAATGGAGACAAAGAGCAGCAGATCGTAAGACAGTTGTATTCTGTTCTACTGTGGCTCATGCAGAAGACTTATGTGATGAGTTTGTCAATCAAGGTATCAGAGCAGAAGTTGTAACAGGTGAAACAGATAAAACTGTCCGTGCTAATATGCTTGAGGATTTAGAGAATGGTGAACTCCAGGTAGTTGTAAATGTGGCAGTATTGACAGAGGGGTTTGATGCACCACCTGTCTCTTGCATTATATTAACAAGACCATGTTCTTATAAAGCAACAATGGTGCAGATGATTGGCAGAGGATTAAGAACAATTAATCCCGATGAACATCCTAACATCATTAAGACAGATTGTGTTGTACTAGACTTTGGTACATCTGTGTTAACACATGGATCGTTAGAAGATGATGTCAATCTTGATGGCGGCAAGGCAGACGGCAGTGGTCAAGCACCAGAGAAGTCTTGCCCTGAATGTAACTCTGTAGTGCCATTAGGTGTAAGAGAATGTCCTATCTGTGGTTTTGAGTTTGGTCAAGACAAAGATGATAACCTTGTAGAGTTTAACATGACAGAGGTAGAACTTATTGATCGCTCTCCGTTTAGATGGACAGATATATTTGGAACAGGTAAATGTTTGTCTGCAACAGGATTTAATGGTTTTGCATTGATTGCTGATCTTGGAGACTTGTCTTGTGGCATTGTAAAGCGTACAGGTGGCAAGTTAAGGATGGTCAGTATAGGAACAAGGCAACAAGCAATTGCGTCTGCTGACGACTTTCTGAGAGAGATTGAAGATAGTGATAGTTCAAAAAAAGGTAAAAGATGGCTTAATGAGAAGATTAGTGATAAACAGAGAATGATGTTAGGTAATTTAGGAATTACTATAAACCCTTTTGACTTCTCTTGGACAAAGTACAGAGCAGCTTGTCATCTTAACTATCTTTGGAACAAACAAGGCATTGATGCCATGATTTATAATGTAATGAATAAGGATGTTGCATAGTGGCATCCATAGAAGTGAGAATGTTATTAGATACAGATGAGGGTATACTTCATGTAAATTTCTTTACTGCATTAAAAAATGACTTAGATGACAGTGGTTTTTTATTTGAACTAGAGGATAAGTTACAGACAGTTTTCGATACAAATAACGACATCACTAATTCAGGTCATGCAATCATATCTCATATGGGGTCAGAATTATTTACTGTGTACTTTATGAGAGATGAAGAGGGAGTAGGATGGAAGAAAAAGATAATGATGAACCAAGACGATCCAACAATCCATTAAGACATTTAGATTTGTTTAGTGGTATTGGTGGATTTGCTTTAGGTTTAAGTTGGGCTGGTGGATTTGAAACAGTTGCATTTTGCGACAACGAACCATTTGCTCAAGAAATTTTAAAAAAGCGTTGGCCTAATGTGCCGATATATGAAGATGTGAGGACAATAAATGAAAAAGAACTTGGAAAAATTGACATCATCACAGGAGGTTTTCCATGTCAACCCTGGTCGTTGGCAGGAGCAAGAAAGGGAGCAGATGACGACCGCGATCTCTGGCCAGAAATGGTTGCCATTATTGAAAACCTACAACCTAAATGGGTCATTGGAGAAAATGTGCGAGGCTTTATTAATGAGCCATTGGGATTGCAAAGGACACTCTCTGACTTGGAGAGTATTGGGTATCAAGCCATCCCATATATTATTCCAGCTTCAGGGGTCGGTGCTTTCCACAGAAGAGAACGAGTCTGGATCATTGCTAATCCAAGAGGAGATGGAAAACCAATTGTTAGAAGAGAATCAAGAGAGCTTAAACAACCCGAACAAATCTCACTATTCTAATATGTGGCCAACACCTACAACACAAGAGATAGAGCATCCACAAGCAGAGCTTACAGAGAGTGGTAGACGTAAGTCAAAGGACGGCAATAGCAGTCACAGTTTAAATTTAGCAGACTCTGTTAAAATGTGGCCCACACCTACGACAAAAGGTTATGGTCACGCATCTGAAGGTCAGACTTTGATGATGAGAAAAATGGTTGAAGAAGGTGTGCTTACAGAAACAGAAGCCAAACAGATGATGAATGGTACGACATTGCGACCACCTAGAATGGAAAGTTGGAGTTTTCCAACACCAACAGCCAGAGATCATAAAGATACTGGTAAGGAAGTTGTCAATTCAACAAGAAGCCTTTTGCCACAAAGAGTAGCTAAAAGTAATAAAGATGAATGGATAAACAATGGTAGCTCTTTATCATGTAACTGGGTTGAAATACTTATGGGGTATCCGAAAGGATGGACTGATCTGAACAATCAAGACGCATCTCTTAAAAATGTTCGTGTTATATGGGATGAGAATTGGGAGAAGGACACACCAAGAGTTGCTAATAAACAAGATAAAAGGATGCACAGACTCAAAGGCTTGGGAAATGCCATTGTGCCACAGATTGCAGAAATGATAGGAAAAGCTATAATGGAAGCAGAGAATGACATTTAATATTTTAAAGGATGTAGCCAAGCTCTGTGGTCAGTTAGACTGGAACACAAAGTTATCTGAGCTAGATGAGCAGGCAATTTTATATTTAGTAATGACAATACAACAAATGAAGGATGTAGGAGATGACGTTGACGAAACTTACTTGGCAGCCATTTGGCTCAAATACAATGTCGGAGACAAAAGTGCAGAGTTCCCCTTTGGAAAAAACAAAGAGCAAAATAGCACAGCTAATTGACGACAGTATAGTTGAAAGCAAAAAGAAAGAGAAACAGAGAACCTATCTTGGTGCTTCTTCTCTAGGTGATGCTTGTGCAAGAAAAATACAGTATAGATACATGGGTAAAGAGCAAGACCCAGGTAGTGGCTTTACTGCAAAGGTATACAGGATATTCCAGTTTGGTCATGTGATAGAAGACATGGCTCATGGGTGGATTGTCAATGCAGGTTTTGATTTAAGAAGCACAGATAAGAATGGCGAACAGTTTGGTTTCTCCATAGCAAATGATCAGATAAGAGGTCATATAGATGGTGTAATCTGTGGTGGGCCAGATGATATTAAGTATCCTATGTTGTGGGAGTGTAAGTCTGCCAATGACAAGAGCTTCAATGAATTTGTTCGGAAAGGCGTACTAAGGACAAATGAAACATATGCAGCACAGATTGCTTTATATCAGTCTTACATGAATTTGACAGACAATCCCGCATTGTTTACTGTCATCAATAAAAATACCTGCGAGATATATTTTGAACTTGTTCCGTTTAATATGCACCTTGCACAGAAGACAAGTGATAAAGCCGTAGATATTTTAAATGCAAGTAAGAATAATGAGCTATTGCCAAGAATTGCAGTTGACTCAGATTACTATGCTTGTAAATATTGTGAGTTTAAAGAAAGTTGTTGGGAGTAACCCGAACAACGTGGTGTTTTGTTCGGGTTAGAAAGAATGTACAGGAGTCAATATAATGCGTATATTACCATTTGACAATACTAAATCTAGTATTTCAGCGAAAGAATTAGTGGAACAAATAAGCAAGAAAGTACCAGCACAGGTACAAATAGATATGCTTAAAACTACTTTTCCAAATGGCGTTGTTCGAGGTGACGAGTTTGCCATTGGTTCAACAGATGGCGAGGAAGGTAAATCATTAAAGATAGATATAAACCCAAGAAGTCCATACTTTATGAAAGGGCAGGACTTTAATGGTGGTGTCGGTATCGGTGGCATAGTCAAGATAATGATGGAAGGTCGCAATATGAAACTGCCACAAATCAAGGAGATGTTTGCAGACTATCTTGATGAAGCAAGAAGTTTTGTTCGGGATAGACCAGCGGAAAATCCAGTTAAAAGGCAGATTGATCTTAACACACCATTTGATGCAGAACATAAATATGTAAATGCAGAAGGCACAGTAATTTGTTCGGTTCGTAAGTATCTTGTCAGAGATGGTGCTGGTAATCCAGTCTTGGACACACATGGTAAACCCAAGAAAGAATTTAGACAGTTTACAGGCGACCATCCATATCCTCGTATGCCAGATGTCAGACCATTGTATAATATTCCGAACATTTTAGCATCAGACCAGGTTGTCTGGGTTGAAGGTGAGAAGTGTGCAGATGTGCTGAATGAGAAAGGTTACACTGCTACTTGTACAATGGGTGGTGCAGGTATGCTTACAAAGAAGTCTGCATCACAATATGACTTCTCTCCATTGCAAGGCAAGGAACTTATATTGTGGCCAGACAATGATACTGCAGGTAGAAAGGTTGCAGAACTTGTTCAAGAGCTGTCACTCAACGCAGGTGTAAGGTCAGTAAAGATATTAACACCACCAAGAGGTAAGCCAGAAAGATGGGATGTGGATGATGCAGTCAACGAGGGTTTTGATATTAATAACTTTTTGCAAACGCCATCTACATCTGTAAAGCATAATATCAATCTGTTAGATGATAGTTTATTGATCTCAAGATTTGTCGGTGATGCTCCAATACAGAAGTTTATTGTAGAAGATACATTTCCTATGGGTGTGCCGATTATACTGTCTGCCGCAGGAGATGCGGGTAAAGGTATGTTGACGTTGGATTTAGCTATGAAAGTAGCGTCTGGTACGCCAATGCAGAAATCTTTCGGTGGTACTGTTTCGGAGTTTGGTAATGTTGTAGTGTTTACAGCAGAGGATGACGAGGCAGAAATGCACAGACGTATTGAACGTCTTGATCCAGACGATAAAAGATTTTATTATGAGAATGAGTTGCGAATTGTATCGCTGCCGAATGTCGGTGGTGTGTTTCCTATATTGCAAAGCGTACATGGTGAACTGACAACATCAGAAGAGTTTGAACGTATATATGAGCAGATACTTCATATGTCTAATCTTAAACTTATTATCTTTGATCCGTTAGCATCATTTGTACACGCAGATGTGAACTCTGATCCAGCGTCTGGAGCTGCTCTAACTGGATTAATGTCCAAGATGGGTTCGGAGACTGGTGCATCAATAATGATGTGTCACCATATGACAAAGGTAAAAGATGACACAGTTATATCAACACCAGAACAAGCTCGGAATTTGATTAGAGGTACGTCTGCACTTGTTGATGGTGTTCGGTGTGCATTTACTTTATGGCAGTTAGATGAAGGATCGGCAAAGAAGCGTTGTAAGGAACTGAACATAGATTATCAACGTAATCGGTGTTTTGACGGAGCAGTTGTTAAGTCTAATGGGCCAGCGAATCGTACAATTCGTAGATTTGTTCGGGATATAAATACAGGATTATTGGTTGATCGAACTGAAGATATCGAACAATTGAACATAGGAACTAACAGAGATTTACGCAAAAATGTTCTGTTTAACTGGATTCGTGACTGTGAATATGGTGGTCAAGCCCTATGCCAACAAGGAGGTGCAGATTCGCTGATGATGAGAATGGACGATTCCAATGCACCCCAGGAATTGTTCGGTTTGTCGCAGCGAGTTCTGGATGGTATTGTCAGAGAGTTAATTACTGATGGCAGAGTAGATAAATATAGTTTCTCCACTGCTGGTGGTCGTAAATGGCTTGGCACTATTAATGGGCCAATGAGTCGTGGCGAATACCAAGCACAGACTGCAAGAGACAACATAAATTAATTTTTTTATTTATTTTATTGACATAAGGAAATACATTGCCTATATGTTATATAAATTAATTATTTTATGGAGAAAATAAATGAATGTATATGAAACAAAAAATTATGGTTCAGAGTCTAATTTTAAAAGCACTACAATGTTAACAGATTTAACCAAGTTAGATGTTAATGTTCTTGAGGTTGCACTCACTCATTTGATTGAAGAGTTAACAGATACTAATGAGGACTTAAAAGAAATTGGTCTTCAAGAGCAGTTAGATAGTGCTAAAACAATGTATCTAGCATTGGGTAACAATTCTTTTTGGGGAGATAAGTAATGAAATTAATCGTGTCAAAGGTAAATGATAACGTAGCATATGTTGAATTAGATGATGGTTTAACTGTGTACGTAGATAATTCGACAGGAGAAAGCATTGTTCATATCATTGGTGATGATAGTAAAGGTCATCCTAATGCTCTAGGTGAAGATGCATCATGCGAGTTTAAATTAATTGATGGTGTAATTTGTGAAAATAGTTTTCCATCAAATGTTGAAATTAAAGGGAGAAAATAAATGAGTACATATTACAGACCAAGCGAACCAATTGCTATTAGTGAGATTGAAGAAAAATGTAAAGATGATTTTAAGGTTCTTTACAGATATGACGATCAAAATGGTCAATGGTTCAGAGATAATGATGGTAACTTTTTACATTTTGCATTGAATGAAGATAAAGAAGTTATCGACATTTTTCGTTATGGTGGCAACAATCCCGAATTTATTCTTGATACTTTGTCCAATCGTTTTGATGTGTATATCATTAGTGAGTATGATGAAGACTATGATGATTATGCTCACGAGGATACACCAGTTTCAACAATTACTGTTGATATGAGTGACACTTTAGGAGGTAATACATAATGCCAGCAAAAGTCACTGTTTGTTTTGAGTTACCAAGTGAGCAACGAGATACTCTGCTAGATTTGGTTAGGAATAGATTGTATCTTCTTGAGAACAGGGAGGTTAACGAATTTGACCAAGATCACTCTGATCACGAGGAGATTATTGAATTGAAAAAAATTGAAAAGACATTAGAACAGGAGTTGTAGGGTGGTAGACATAAGTTTTCCATTCAAGGCAAGTAGGTATGTCTTAACTATGAATCACGAATTTAAATTTGCCCTAGAAAAGGTTATTATACTAAATTTATTTTATGTGCAAAAGATCGTGTCTACCTTAATCATTTGCGATCAAATTCATAGATTACCTACATTTACCATAAAAAGGCTCGTTTTAAGAGCCGTCAGAGGGGTGGAAAGATATGTCCGTGTATGTTTGTACCCCTGGTTTTTTGTTATTAGGAGTTGATTATGAAAATTAAAAGTACGTTTGTTAGAGATTGGCCACCAAGATTTAAATTAAAATCATGGCAAGATAGAAGAGTTGCAGCGATCAATAGAATTTCAGAGAGAAGAGGGATTGATGCTAATCCCGATAGTCCGTATTGGGATGAGTATTGTAAAATTATGAGCAGCGAACATTGTAAAAATAAAAAAGAATATAAGGAGAAATACAAGAATGACTAAATTTTCAGATGAGTTTAAAGAAGAAGTCAAAGATTTTTGGCAAGAGAACAGAGGTAAAGTCAAAGGCAAAGAAGTTACTGGTGTTCATATGAAAAGAATGACAGAAAAAAAATTTAATATGCAAGATGTGGCAGATCATTTTGGTTTGACCATTTCACAAGCTAACCGAATTGTTTATGTAAAAAAGGGAGATTGAAAATGACTTTGGTTAAAAGAATTGATATGGCACTTCATGTGCAAGAATTGTGTGCTAAGAATGGTATTACTGTTAGTTATGTTCCATTAGATGACAAAAGACCCTTCTACTGTGCTAACAGAGTTAGAAACAGTATTACCATTAGACCCACAAAGAACACTGGATACTATGTTTCTGCTTTGCATGAGATTGGTCACTTGATTGGCCCTAATCAAAATAGTAATTATGATAGGTTCGAGATGGAAGTAGGTGCATGGAAGTATGCTATGGCTACTGCTATTGTATGGACAGATACTGCTACAAGAGTAATGAAGAAAGCGTTGAAGTCATATGGCATGAAAGAACAACATTGGGATAATATTTATCTTGAATGTATCAGATATGCAAAATCACAAAACGAACAATTTGTTGGCGATCCTGTTGCCAATGCGTCTTAATGTTGCTAAAGATATAGTTATGGGTGAGGTAATAGCATTTCCTATAGGCAAAAACAAAAAGCTACAGGAAGAGTTGCTTTTTGCACAGAAGTTACGTTGTCCAGAATGTAATAAACTGAAAGAAGATGATTGGTTTATTACTTATAAGGATGATACGTATATATGTGTAGATTGCAGCTATGAACAAGGTGAAAAATGATTAATCTACTTACCACTTACCAAGTTACGGCGGTAAGTAGATTTGGTGGTAACTTGCTAAGTCATTGTTTTTATTACTTGAATGAGAAAGTGGTTACGGAGGTTACATCTTACTATGGTAAGTTAGTTATGGGTGTTAAGTCATTGTTTTTATTGCTACTTACCAACTTACCACGACTTACCCCCTATAGGGGGTATAGGGGGGTGGTAAGTAACCACCACCTCCCCCTATATATTTTCATAGCGAAAAGGAGCTGAAATGGTCAATGTCGCTGAACCATTAACGAAAGAACAAACCAAAGCTGGTTGGAAACGATTGACGGCAAAACAACAGAAATTTCTTGATCTGTTTTTTTATAAAGACTTAACACAGACTGGAGCGGCACGAGAAGCTGGATATAGCAATCCATCTGTAGATGCCGTTAGATTACTGCGTAATCCAGTTATTCAAGAGCGATACCAGGAAATGAGATTAGAAGCTAACGCCAAGTTCGGTGTAACGATTGAGAAGTCGGTACGTGACCTTCTGAAGATGCGTAATGATGCTTGGCAGAGTGGTCGTATCGGTGAAGCAATTAGAGCTGAGGAGCTGCGTTTAAAGGCGACTGGACTACTTGTTAACAAATCTCATGTAATGCACGAGGATATGAATGGGCTTACTAGGGAGCAAATCGTTGAGAAACTTAACGAATTTAAATCATTAGCGGAAAATAGAATGAAGAACGTAACGCCTAATGAAAATGTTCGGGTTGAGATAGTCAATAATAGCGTAGAAGACGCAAATCACACAAAATAACCCCGTTTCGGTGTTTAGACGCTGACTTCGGTCTTCGGACTCGGTGTTTTTCGGACTGATCGGAGCTTCGGACTGCCAATTTGTTCGGATTATCGGACTGATCGGACTGATTGAGCTGGCTTTGCCGTCCTGGCGACAAGACAAATTGTTCGGTTTATTTTCGGACTCTAATAACTCGTACAATTGTTCGGACTCTTCGGACTTCGGACTTGACATTCTTCGGATTCGTTGGTAATCGGACTGTATCAACTCGTATTTCCTCCGAGATAAACTGGGTCAGCACAGTTGCTGACCCCTTTTTCCAGGAGGGTGCTGTGGCCACCGGCCAACAAACTGAACAATTGTTCAGTTTATTCCCTGCACGACCAGGTGCAGAGCAAAAAAAAACCAGGCCAAAGCCTGGTTTAATTTTAATCCGAACAATTTTTATTATGCGTATTGGGTGTAGTCCTGCAAACTGTCCGAGTAGTGCGACCAACCCAACGCATCATAGAGATGAGTTGGATTTAAGCCAAAATTGTTGTAACCAATCAAGATACTTGTAAAATATTCTCTTGATGGTGGAAAAATCTCTGTGGTGTTCATTCTATAGGTAAGAATACCATTAATATATTCTTTTCTATAAAGCTCTCTTTTAACACCTTCATAAATATCTAAAGCTCTTTCACATTCTTCGGTAATCTGCCAAACACCAATTGGTAACAACGAATCGGAATCCTTTGTTGGCTCAATATCTGCAACACCTCTAAACACAAGTCGATAATTAGGAAGATAGAAACTACCTAATTGTCGAGCCTTTGGACATCTTTGTTTCATTTGGGCAAGGTTCAAATTTGAACCATAAGCCATATATAATTTATTCAAAATAAAATCCTTTTTTTAATTGACAATAGGCAATGTATAGCCTATATATATAATATAGTCAATTAAAAAATGGAGAAATTTAAAAATGAATATTTTTAAACACAAAGTTAAACTTAATAAGGATTTATCTAATTCTCTTGAAGATCGTTTAGGAAACAATTTTGATGGAGATTATTTAATTGCTTATTCTGATAAAAAAGATTTCAACACTAAAAAAGATAATTTCTTTTTTATTCAACAAAAAGATAATAAATTTTATCTTGATTTAGAAAGAAGCACTTTTGAAAGTGTTGATTTAAAGCCTTTAGAAAATGACTTGATGGATTGGATGGTTGAAGTCGGTTATTGTGAAAAGGTAAATTTAATTAATGGAGAAAACTAAAATGGAATATAATAATTTAAAAATGAAAGTCATTAATCAATTAAATATTAATGATGAAGAAGAGTTAAAGCAAACTTTCACAGACATTACTAATAGCCCACATGGTGCAAGTGGTGGATTTAGTGGTTTCATTTATTACAGTGAGACTTGTAAATTTGCTAGGGAAAATATTAAAGATATTTTTGATTATGCAGTTGAACAAGCCGAGCAGTTAGGGGAGGGAGTTTATAAAATGATTTCCAATTTTAATTGCCTCAATGATATGAACGTGAAAGAAACGGAGGTCGCTTCAACAATTCACTTAGCACTTAAAGGAGTTGAAGACGATCAAGGTATTGAAACTCAAATTTTAAATGCTCTTTCATGGTATGCACTTGAGGAAGTAGCAAAGGAGGAGATTAACCATTATGGAGTCAATTAATTATAATGTACAATTAAATCTCAAAGCACATCAGTTGCTTTGGGATTTAGATAAAAAATTAATCGGAACTTCTGAATATATGGGGTTCGCTTATTTTTGGGATCACGAGGTTAAGCATACAATGAGAGATGCAACAACAAAATTTAAAAAAGCGGTGCATGACACCGCTTTAAAAAACGGATTAGATTTTACAAAAGGTTATGTAAAAACAGATCAAAAATTACAAGACATCATTAGCAAGATGTTAAAAAAATATCCACAAAGAATCAGATAATCCTGGTTGAGTTCGGACTTGTTCGGATTAAGAGGGCTTCGGCCCTCTTTTTTTTTGCCGCACGGCTGGCCGCAACCTGGCGTCCGCAGAAATAAAACGAACAATTGTTCGGAATATCAGTTGATTCAGCAGGGCCCAGGTTCGGACTTCGGTGTCGGACTTCGGATTCGGACTTCGGATTTCGGACTTCGGATTTCGGACAGGAAAAATAACAGGTTGTTCCAGGTAAAAATATAAATTTGTTCGACTTATAAAAAAAAATTCCAATAACAAGCTGTTCTTAATTGTTTAGTATATATGGATCATTTAAAAAAAATTTATTTTTATCCAAGAATTTATGCGTTTCAATCGTTCTTTATATATAGAGTAAAAAAAAATACAATTTGTTCGATTTATGCCGCATTTTATGTTGCAATACATTGCATAAAATGCGATAAAAGAGTATTAGAAACTTTTATAGGAAAATTTAAAAATGGTTAATATTAAAAAAGATTTATTAAATACTACAATAATAGGTAATAAGGGATTTGGTCTAGAGTTAGAATTTGCTTATGGTATTTCTGCAAATGACAATATTACTAGATCAGAAAGAAGAGCAATAAAAGAACAAGCATTAAATCTTGCTTGTGATCTTGCAGAACAACATCAAGATATTTTTAAAGGTTTAAGAATTATGTATGATGGTTCTGCAAAGGTAGCAATTGAAATTGTATTCCCTATTTTATTTGATCATGCAGATGCATGGAATTACATCAATAATATTTTAACAATCTTAAAAGAAAATGGTTTTTTTGTTTCATCAGATTGTGGAATGCATTTACACATTTCAACACATAAAGCAATTGAAACAGACAAAGCAGAATTAATTCAAAAATCTATTAATCATCAAGCAAGTTTAATTACAAGACATGAAGATGTTTATGGTTATCAAACTATAGATTTTAATCTTGATGGTTTTGTTGCACCATCTAATCTATATCAAGATGATACAGAAATGGAATTTGAATTAGTTAAAGATGTAATGTTAAGATACTCTAAAGGTCTAAACCATATTCAAAAATTTCTACCATCATCAAGAACAAATAATACTTTTTGTGAAACTCATCAAATGACAGAGAGCAGAATAAATTCTGCTTCATCTATTTCTGATATTACATTTGGAAAATTTACGGCAGTTAATCTCATGACATTTTCAAATGGTACTATTGAATTTAGACAAGCATTAACAACATTAAATGTTGATAAAATAATAGTATGGTTCAGATTTATTGATAATCTTATACGATATTCAGATACGAAAAGATTAAACAGAATTTCAGAAACTGTTTACAATGTGCCATCTAGTTTAAGACCATATTTAACAAGGTCTAATACTAGACAAGAATTATTATATAATGAATTATATAATGCAGATGGTAATCTAGGTTTACAGACTAGACAGTTAATGGATACGTTTGGACTTACATCACAATCAATTAGAAGATTAATTTCTGATATTAGAAATACATTTTCAAATAATAATATTAATGCAGATGATTTTTTAATCACACATACATTTACTGAAAATGGTAGTTCATATGGTGATGGTGTTTCTAATACATCTTATCAAGTTATCAGAGAGGTAAATAGAAATTCAACAATTGAATTATTACCATTAAACAGAATAGGTCTTGAAAGTATATTTGCAGAATTAGATGATGATACATTTGCATATTTACATCAAGCAAAGACAAATAGATTGATGAGAATTTAAATCATCAATCTATACCTATAGATTAATATATAAAATCGGTCATTAACTTTAAATAGTTAATGACCCTTTTTTTATTTTTTTGTTGGGAAAATCTTTTCTCAGTTTTCCTCAAACGCTCCCAACAATTTTGAATTGGGTGCTTGAAAAATTTTTTTTAAAAATTATTTGACAATTTAGGCAATACATTTCATAATACAGAAAAATGGAGGTAAATATGAAAACATTTGAACTAAACTATGGAGATGTTGAGAGGTTTGAGGCTAATGATGCGTCAGATGTCGTCAAGGTTCTCCGAAGAAATCATTGGTTTCCTGCAGATAGTGAGGAAACCTTCCTAAGACAGGCTGCAAGAACAGCGAGTACCTGGTCAGGAAAGAGCATTTCCTTTGACAGTCCAGCATCATTTGCAAAAGACTTGATGAAAGCTGGTATGTTGAAGGAGATCACGTCTTGAAAAAGAACAAAGACTACTATAGTGATTGGGGATCAGAAGATTTAAAGCAATTTAGATCGAAATTAGGTGTCACGCAGGCAGTAATGAGTGAAAAACTTGGTCTTAGCTCAAGAATGTACCGATACTACGAGAGTGGCAACATGAAAATATCAAAATATTTAGAATATGCTGTGAGGTGGATCGTGGAAAAAAGTAATTTATCAAGAGAAACAAAGAAAGAACTTGAGAACTTGAGCAATTTTGACAAAGAACGCATGACTAAACTGCGTGATGCCATAGAAAGTCTTGTTATCAATGGTTCAGAGAGCTATCCCAAAGGGGGAAAAGAGTGGGATAACGATTATATAAGACGTGTTTTGTCTCAAACGCTCAAAGAATTTGATATTGTTCTATTAAAAAACTAATACATGGGTTGTCAAAGGGTTTTTTTTAATGTAGTTTTTTGAAAAAACCTTTTTTAGGAGTATTTTTGATGAATCAGCCTGTACCTCCAGCACCAACTCCGTTAAATATGCGAGTTAGTCCAGAAAACAGAGCGAAATTTACTGGATTTTTAGAGGGAGTGAGGTCAAAAGCCGTAACATCACAGATGCCTCCTCCAATGCCGATGCAACCAGGTATGATGCCACAAGGTCAGGGTATGGGTATGCCGCCTATGCCACCACAAGGCATGATGCCACCCATGCAACCACCTATGCAACCACCTATGATGCCGCCAAGACCTATGAATATGGGTGGTATGGTCGATGTTTTTGATCCGAGATATATGAATCAGGGTGGTTTTGTTATTTCCACTGATGATTCTGGTAAAATAGCAACCAGACCTGTCTTTGATGAGAATAAAGGTCGTATGGTATCGCAGATACTGTCTCGTGACATGGTTAAAGACATGGTAGATAAGGCTGAAACTCCATCTTTAGGTGAGATTATCTCAGAGCAGATTATTTCAGAAAAGATATTAGACAACGCACAAAGAGCAGATGACTCATTGAAAGGTGTTCCTGATTTCACAACAACGACTGTTGAGCCTGAAACTGTCACTATTTCATTGCCAACACCAAAGCCTAAAATTCAACTTCCAATGTCAAAACCTAAATTCAGTGATATTGAATTGCCTGTTTCAAAGCCTAGAATAACTACAACAGGTGATATTGATCCTTTCAGTTATTTTGACGAGGAAGGGCCAGATCAGTCTTTGACTTTTGAAAAACTTACGAAGCCTTTTGTAAAACCTAAATTAAATGTTGCTAAGTTAATAGAAGGTTATGATGATCCTGAAGAATTAAGGGATAGTGCTGAGTATAAAAACATTATTGATGATCCACAGATAGCAGATTTTATATTAGGCAGAGGTGATGCCGTCTTTGACACACCGACTTTAGGTAACTTGAGCCGTAATGTAAGAGTTACAAGGGATGCTCCTAAAGGTGACTTTAGCTTTAGTTCTGAGGTTCCTGTAGAAAAACTTGCAGATTTGTATGAAGAAAATACATTAGAAGACGTACTTGCTCGTCAAGAAGAAAAACAGGGTCTTGATTTATTAGCTATGTTTTTAAATGCAATCCGTCCTCAGTTTACAACAGAGTCAGCAGGTTTTGAAGAGATTGGTGGTGGTGAGAAGTTCCCTCCGTCTACAGCATTGAGATCAGATAGATTTAATAATGGTGGTATTGTTCAGGGATTTAGCAATGGTGGATTTACATCTAACCTAAGAGCAGCAGAGCCTGAAAGAGCTAGACAGATAGAAGAAGATGCAGTCATTAGAGATGTATTACAACAATATGATGATATGTATGATGATACAGATAGAGATGATTTAGGTAGTGCCACTCCTATATTTAAAACATCTCAACCAATAGTTGATGCTAATTTAGCATTTGGTGGAAGTGATGTTTTTTCAACACCTTACGCAGATGAAGGGTTTGCAAAAGCTGAAGCTAATCCTTTAAATAAATATGTTGCTCCTGTAACAAATTTTATAGCTGGTTTACAGACAAATCCTAATACAGGTCAAAAGTTTGATATGTCAAACACATCTGATCGTTATGATTATTACAACTTAACACAACAGACAAATGAAGCATCTAACAGAGCTGCTGAAGAAAGAAAACGTGATCAAGACAGAGTAGCGGCAAAGTTAGCAGAGGAGCAGAGACTGCGTGACATGATACAAGGTATGTTGCCACCAACTGCTGATCCTACACAAGGTGGTATAGGTGGTATGCCGACAACACCTGCTCCAGATGCACCTGTCGCTGATCCTGTTGAACCTGATTATGGCAGTGTCGTTGTTGAATCAGATAGAGTACCAGGCTTTGATGTAGGTAACATTTCGCCTTATCCACAGTTTAGGATGCCAACAGAGTACACACCTATTTTCCCAACATCTTTGTCAGCAAATTATTTTAAAGATTTATTTAAGAATATGGGCGTTAAGAATATGCAACAAGGTGGTTCTGTCAATCAGTTAGATTCTGCGATTGACAATTTCATCAATGCGTATAGATAATGGCAATATCGAGATCACAAATCCCTCAACAAGTCAGTAAAGGAGCAAATAAGATGATGAAGAAAAAGGGTTATAAAGCTGGTGGTAAAGTTAAAATGAAAAAGGGTGGCAAGGTTAAGAAAAAAGGCTACGCTATGGGTGGTAAGGTTTCACCACGCAAAATGATGGCTAAAGGCATGATGATGGGTGGTAAGGTTAAGACCAAAGGCATGAAGAGAGGTGGCAAGGTCAATAATCTTAAAAAGGCTATCAAGAAGGTAAAGGCTAAAACCAAAAAGAAGTAATGCCGTATTTACAGAGTAATATACCTCACTTCAAGTGTTGGGTGAGGCGGGAGTATACCTGTAATCACGACAAATATCACGGAGAGTTCTTACACGCAATGGCAATAGCCGTAACGACTATGCCTAATCGTTGTTTGAGCTTTCAGGTTATATTTACAGGTTGTGAGACAGATGGAACAAAAAGTCCTAATGTGCATGGGGGAGCAATGTGGGCTAGGATGCCAATAACAGGTTTAATGGCAGACATACCAGTTGAGGAGTGGCCCAATCCGATGGAAACGCATGATGCTCAACCCTGGGATTGCTCATCGCATTATCATGCTGTGTACACATTAGATAGAGCCACTCCTTGCCCTTGGTTAGCAAAGATAGGTGGCGAGATGTATCCAGCTAAATATCTTTTTACAGTTGATTATACAGAGAGCGAGATAGCAGATGATCCTGCACAGCATAAGCAGAGTCATGTGATGTACTTGCTAGATGCTGGAGAATGGACAGGTAATCTTGTTGCTCTGCCTAATAACAGAGTTCGTGTAACACATCCTGCATGGTTTCAAACAGGAGAGGGTGCACCAGATTTCAGACCATCTCAGCATATACATTATTCAAAATCTGATTTAGACTATACATTAGATGTAAACAGAGTTTTTGATAACTTGTATAATGACGAATAACTTTAATATACCAACTGAGTATTTAACTGATGACGAGATGGCAAAACTTGGTGAGATTGTCACTCGTCTTAACGAACTTGAAAAAAGAGACATATATCAACAGAACTTTATAGATTTTGTCAAACACGTATGGCCTGCTTTTATTGAGGGTAAACATCACAAGACATACGCAGAAAAGTTACAGAATGTTGCAGATGGCAAATCAACACGCTTGATTGTCAATATGCCACCACGACACACCAAATCAGAGTTTGCAAGTTATCTGTTTCCCTCTTGGTTGATGGGTCGTAAGCCGACAAGCAAGATTATACAGGCGACACACACATCTGAGTTAGCAGTTGGTTTTGGTCGTAAGGTTAAGAACTTAATTGACTCACCTGAGTTCTCTGACATATTTCCAGGTGTGTCGTTGGCTACTGATGCGAAAGCATCTGGTCGCTGGTCTACAAACAAGGGTGGTGAGTATTATGCCGTTGGTGTGGGTGGTGCGTTAGCTGGACGTGGTGCTGATTTGCTTATCATTGATGACCCTGTTTCTGAACAAGATGCGTTAAGTCCTTCTGCTTTGGACAATATCTATGAGTGGTATACTTCTGGCCCACGTCAAAGACTTCAGCCTGGTGGTTCTATTATTATTGTTATGACACGATGGAGTGTCCGTGACCTTACTGCTAAAGTATTGAAGAAACAGGCAGAAGGTGGTGCAGATCAGTGGGAAGTTGTAGAATTTCCTGCGATATTTCCCGAAACAGATAACGTATTATGGCCTGAATACTGGAAGAAAGAAGAGCTAGAAGCAGTACGTTCTTCTATCCCTATTGGTAAATGGAACGCACAGTATTTGCAGAATCCCACTGCTGAAGAAGGTGCGATTATCAAAAGGGAGTGGTGGAACATCTGGGAGAACAATGATCCACCACACGTAAGTTATATCATACAATCTTATGATACTGCATATAGTAAATCTGAAAGAGCTGACTTTTCTGCTATTACAACTTGGGGTATATTCAGTCCTGAAGAGAGTGATACTGAAGCAATCATACTTCTTGATGCACAGAGAGGGCGTTGGGATTTTCCAGAACTCAAAGAAGTTGCACAAAAACTGTATCGTGAGTATGATCCTGATATGGTATTGATAGAACAGAAAGCGACAGGTACACCATTGACGCATGAATTAAGACGTATGGGTATTCCTGTAACGCCTTTTACACCAAGTAGGGGTGCAGATAAATTTACACGCATGAACTCTTGTGCTCCTGTCTTTGAAAGTGGCATGGTTTGGCGACCTGACACAAGGTTTGCAGACGAAGTTGTAGAGGAATGTGCAGCGTTTCCAAATGGAGAAAATGACGATTTAGCTGATAGTATGACACAAGCCATCTTGCGTTTTCGTCAAGGAGGGTTTATTGTAACTCCAAGCGACTATGAAGAAGATGAATATTATCGTGATAAAAGGGAATATTACTAATGGCAGAAATACCTTTAGGGCCTGGTGGCCCAACAGAAGAAATAGAACAAGCTGCAGAACAGCTTGACATTCTTGAGTTTCCAAAACAACCAAACATTACAGAGTTAGAAGATGGTGCGGCTATAGTTGGCGAAATGCCACAACCTGAAGAAATGCCAAAAGAAGAAATACCTTTTGATGCTAACTTAGCAGAATTTATAGATGATGAAGAATTAGGTAAAATATCTTCTGATCTTAAACAGTCCATACAAGATGACATATCATCAAGAGATGAATGGGAACAAGTTTATAAATCTGGTCTTGAGTTACTAGGTATTAATTATGAGGATAGAACCGAGCCTTTTGAAGGTGCGACAGGTGTTATACATCCTCTGTTATCTGAGTCAATTACACAGTTTCAAGCACAAGCCTATCGTGAGCTTTTACCTGCAGGTGGGCCAGTTCGAGTACAGATTGTAGGTCAGGAGACACCTGACGTTATACAACAAGCAGAACGTGTCAAAGATTACATGAATTATGAAATTACGAATAATATGGAGGAGTTTGATCCAGAACTAGATCAGATGTTGTTCTATCTCCCAATAGTAGGTTCAACATTTAAAAAGATTTACTTTGATCCTCTCCTTCAAAGAGCTGTCAGTAAGTTTGTCCACGCTGAAGATATAGTTGTCCCCTATTCTGCAACAGACTTACTGACGGCCACTCGTGTCACTCATGTAGTAACCATGAGTAAAAATGATGTCATTAAACTTCAACTGACAGGTTTTTATAAAAATATTGATATACCTACATCAGCTACTGACGGCACAAACTATAGTGATGTCAAGGAAGAGCTTGATAAGAACTATGGTATGTCACCATCATCTTATGATGAAGATGTTGTAATACACGAAATACATACAAATCTTGAGATTGAGGGATTTGAAGACAGAGATGAGAATGGTGAAGAAACAGGATTGAAGTATCCTTACATTGTTTCCATGTTAGAGAAAACAGGTGAAGTTCTATCAATTAGAAGAAATTATAAACAAAACGATCCACTCTTCAACAAGAGACAGTATTTTGTTCATTATAAGTTTCTACCAGGTTTAGGTTTCTATGGTTTTGGTCTGACACATATGATGGGTGGACTTGCCAAAGCATCAACAAGTTTACTTAGACAGTTAATTGATGCAGGTACATTAAGCAATCTTCCTGCAGGATTTAAGGCACGAGGAGCTAGGATAAGAGATGAAGACTCACCTTTAGCACCTGGTGAGTTCAGAGATATTGATGTTGCTGGTATGGATATACGTCAATCATTGATGGCATTGCCGTTTAAAGAGCCGTCAAACACCCTTTATCAGTTGTTAGGTACATTAGTAGACTCTGGCAGACGTTTCGCTTCTATGGCTGATATGAAGATCAGTGAGATGAGTGGCGAAACACCTGTTGGTACGACAATGGCTATTATGGAACGTGGCACGAAAGTAATGAGTGCTATCCATAAACGTCTGCATTATTCACAGAAACAAGAGTTTAAACTGTTGGCAAACGTATTTAAGGAAAATCCAACACCTTATCCGTATCAGATGCAGGGTCTGCCACCAACAGCAAAGCCTATGGATTTTGATGATCGTATAGACGTAATACCTGTCAGTGATCCTAACATATTCTCTATGTCACAGAGAATAGCTTTGGCACAGACAGAGTTACAGTTAGTTCAAAGCAATCCACAGATACATGGTGGTCAACAAGGGTTATATCAAGCATATCGTAAGATGTATGAAGCATTAGGTGTAACAAACATTGATCAAATACTGCCGCAACCTCAACCACCTCAACCTATGAACCCTGCGAAAGAAAACCAACAAGCTATGCGTGGTCAATCAATACAGGCTTTTCCACAACAGAACCATGAAGCTCATATAGAGGCTCATTTAGCGATATTATCAACACCTGTTGCACAAGCTAATGCGGCAGTCATTATGACATTGCAAGGTCATATACAAGAACATATAGGCATGATGGCAGAAGCTATGGCTCAATCAGAGATTGCTCAATCAACACCTATGGATCAACAGATGATGATGCAACAAAATCCACAGATGATGCAAGAAATGCAGACACAAATACAAAATCGTGCTGCAGAAATCATTGGAGAGTTGACAGAGAAATATGCACAAGTCTTATCACCTGAAGGATCAGAAGACCCATTGGTCACTATTAGAAAACAAGAACTTGCTCTTAGAGGTCAGGATATTGAAAGAAAAGCTCAAGAATTTGAAAAGAAACAAGAGTTTGAAGAAGAGAAAGAAAGAAATCAACGATTAGTTGACCAACAAAGAATTGACATTTCAGAAGAGGCGTTAAATGATAAAACACGTATTGCAGAGGAGCGTATCCAAACTCAAAGAGATATTGCAAATGCTAATAACATTAATAGGAGAAACCAAAGTGGTTAGTTCAATTAGAGAAAAAATATATCAAGTAGAAAAAGAAAAAAAAGTTGAGAGAAGAAAAGCTAAAGAGAAAGCTAATAACCCTGAACCAGTATTTAAAGAAGTAAAAGAGCCAGAGTTTGAGAAAGTAGTTGACAGTGGTGAGGTAAAAGCTACACCTAAAGTAGCAAAACCAAAGATAAAAAAGAAAACAAAAGGCAAACCTAAAAAGGAGAAGTAATTATGGAAAGAATGAGAGGCCCTAGAGTTGGTGGTGATCCCACTTTCAAATTATTTACTAATAAAAGGTTAGATCGTTTAAGAAAACTTTTGGATACAGGAAATTTATCGAAAAAAGATAGAGGGAGTGTAGAAAAAGAAATTCTTACAATAATAAGGGATCAAGATATGGAAGGTTTAGGATATAAAAAGGGTGGCTCTGTTAAAAAAAATTTAAAGCCAGTTCCTGAAGGTAACAAAGGTTTAAAGAAATTACCAACTCAAGTTCGTAACAAGATGGGCTTTATGAAAAAAGGTGGTCTTGTCAAAGGTGGCACATCTTCACAAATGACAGGTAAGGAGTTCAAAGGTATTTTCTAGTGTCTAAACGAAGAAAAGGTTTTCCGACTATAGAAGAGTCGATTAAATTTTTTGAGGGTATGACACCAGCACAAAGACAAGCTATGCGTAGAGGTATTGAAAACGCAAGAGAAAATAAAAAAAGGAAAGTAAAATATGATATAGACCCATTTTCAGGACAAATGGGATTTCGTTTTAACAAGGGGGGTATAGTTAGTAGGGTTAAAAAAACAAAGTATTTTTAAATGATTGATCCAATTACATTATCTGCCGCTGTTAGTGGAGCGACAGCCGCTTACAACGGCATAAAAAAAGCCATCTACATGGGTCGTGAGATTGAGGATTTATCGAGCCAATTGTCAACGTGGATGAAAGCTGTAAGTGACGTAGACAATATACATAAAAATGCTAGTAACCCTTCAACATTCGATAAATTATTCAACGGCTCTGTTGAAGAAGTAGCCATAGAAAGTTTTGCCAGTAAAAAGAAACTAGCTAAACAAAGGGAAGACCTTAAAAATTTTCTTGTAGCCCATTATGGAATGACAGCATGGGATGATCTTATTCGTGAAGAAGGACGGATACGCAAGGCACGACAAGAAGCAGTATACGCAAAACAAGCACAACAACGCATGATAAGAGATTATACAATCATGGGTATAGCCTGTTTAATAGGTTTCTCTGCTCTTGGTTGGATGATCTGGATTATCAGTAAAAGTGTGGAGTGATGATTATGTTGTATAATTTAATATATTACTTTCTTTTATTTATATGTGTCTTTTCTATTTTAGCAATTGTAGTATTTGCAAGAGATAAAGAAACTACAACTTGCCGTTTGGCAAAACAACTGTTAGAAAATAAAACAAGAGTTTGTGTTTATGTTGGAGCAAATTACACGCAATGGAATGAATTTGTACCAATTGGTGCAGGTGAATGTCCAAGAGAGATAAGGTGTAAGTACCGACCTAATGAGAAACCATTTACGCTTAAAAACGTAATAAAAAGCATAAAGGACAGTTTTAAATGAGCAAAAAATTACAAAAAGGCAGTCAATATGAAAAATTTGATTTAGATGGTGACGGCATTGTAAGTGATCAGGAACTCTCACGATCTGAGCATATGATACGTCTTGAGAACTCTGATAAGATGCAAGATCAACAGCGTATGCTTTGCTGGGTATCATCTGTATCATCAATCATTTTAATAGTGTTGGTTATGTCACCAGCGATACCAGATGCAAGAGTTGAAATGGTTACTGCTTTACTTTCAACATATGTTGTGGCAAATTTAGGTATCGTTGCAACTTTCATGGGAACGACAGCGTTCACTCGTTCAAAGGAGAATGGTAAATGAGTAGGTCTTTACAAGAATATTTAATGGGTTTACCAAGATTTAAAAATAGACCAAGTCGTGGAGGTTTTACTGGAGCTCTTGAAGGTAAAGAGGGAGTTGATATAGACCCAGATTTTTTTCAATCTGATTTTTACAAAACATATAATGATCCAAAATATACTTCAGGCCCTCAAACAATGGATGTTCGACCTAGTCAATATTTTAATGTAGGTGGAGATCAAAGATTTTTAGATGCTGCTTATGATAGATTTTTAAAAGCTAGAGATTCAGGTGAACCAGTTCAAATTCCTGATCCTATAACACCACCACAATCTAATCAAAATCCTTTTATGGGTGGATTTGGCAGATCACCATTCATGGGAGGTTTTGGAAGATCACCTTTCATGGGTGGCTATGGATCGCCTTTTGGTGGGTTTGGTAGATCGCCTTTTGGTGGATTAGGTATGTTTGGTATGTCACCTTATGGTGGTTATGGTGGCTATGGAATGTTTGGTGGTATGATGAATCCATTTATGGGTATGGGTGGTTTTGGTCAAATGCAACCATACAGAGGAAATCTTCCTTTTGAAAGAAGGATGAGATTTCCTCAACAACCTCAACAACTAGCAACAGATAGATCAACATTTGTTACAGACCCAACAACATATTATAAGGGAGATGCTTCTACACCAAATTTTCAACCTAGTGTGGGTAATCAACCAACGCAACAATCCACTCAAGGTGGTAATTATATGGGGCCTAATGTAAATAATTTTATGCAAAATCCATTTATGGCTGGTTTAGGAAGCATGATGGGTAATATGTTTGGTGGTGGTTATGGTTCAAATGTTCCTAATACACAAGCAAATGTAGCTCAATAAGTAATGACATGGTTATTAGTTGTATTTTTATCAGGAACAGTTCAGGAAAGTGTCTACTTCAGTGATTTGGATTCGTGTCTTAGAATTGCACAAAAAATTAGGTCACAAAACTATGACCCTTCCCTCGCAGGGGATAGCAAAATTTGGGTTAAGGCTTATTGCGTACCTAAAACAGTACCTAAAGAAAAAGGACAATGAAGACCCAAAATATTTGCAGGGTAAAAATAAATGATAGAACAAACAGTTAGTGATGTAGAAAACTTTACTAAAACTATTAATGTTAATGAAGGTGGTGGCAGTGACGTTGAAGCTGGTATACAATTCATCTATCATATGCGTGAACATTTAGTTGATATTGGAATTGCAACAGTATATGGTTTAGTTGTATATGCAATATTTTTATGGATTACTAAAACAATAAAGGGGTAGTTATGCCAAAAGACGCTTGTTATCATAAAGTAAAAGCTAGATATAGGGTTTTTCCATCAGCATATGCTTCAGGAGCGATTGCTAAATGTAGGAAAGTTGGTGCAGCCAACTATGGTAAATCCTCTAAAAAGGCAAAAAAGAAAGCTACTGGTGGCGTTGTTAAGATGGCAAAGGGTGGATTTATTGCTAGAGGTTGTGGTCAAGTTGAAAATTCAAGGCGAAAACGTACTAGGACTTTTTAATGGCTGTACGCAAAACAAAAGCTGGTTTAGCATTAAAACGTTGGTTTAAGGAGGATTGGAAAGATGTCAGGACGGGGAAGGCTTGTGGGAGACGCAAAGGTGAAAAACGGGGTACTCCATATTGCCGCCCCTCGAAAAGGATTTCGTCTAAGACCCCAAAAACCGCAGGAGAAATGTCTAAATCAGAAAAAGCCAAAAGAATAGCTCAAAAGAAAAGATTAGGTCAACCAGCAGGTAAACCAAGAAGAGTAGAATCAGCTAGGAGAAAGAAACGTGGCACGAAAACCAGATAAACAACCACCAAGAACTAAAAAATATTACCGATCTACCAAATCTGGTGCTGGCATGACAAAGGCTGGTGTGGCTAAATACAGAAGAGATAATCCTGGTAGTAAATTGAAAACTGCTGTTACAGGAAAAGTAAAACCTGGTAGTAAAGCTGCTAAAAGAAGAAAATCATATTGTGCTAGGTCATTAGGTCAATTAAAACGAAGTTCAGCAAAAACAAGAAATGATCCTAATTCAAGAATAAGACAAGCAAGGAGAAGGTGGAAATGTTAAGTTTATGAGGAGTGCTTGGGGTGTCGAGTATTCCTCACCAACTATGGGGGGTGTCTGTTCATTTTAACATTTAATTAAAAGAAAGGCTTCCTTTGATTATGTTAAACAAAATGTAATAAATTTTTTGCAGATTAATCCCCCCACCAACTAGGAGAATAATATGTTAGGGAGCATAATAGGGCCAATATCAAGTTTGGCAGGCACGTGGTTACAAGGACGTGTAGATAAGGCAAAAGCCGAAACAGAAGTTAAAGTTGCAAAAGCAAGAGCTGAAGCTAAAGTTTATGAAACTGAGGCTACGTCTAGTTTTTTAAATGAACAAGCTCTTACAAATCAAATGGGTGAAAGCTGGAAGGATGAAGCGTGGTCACTTTGGTTTATAGCAGTTCTGACCGCTTGTTTTTTGCCTTGGACTCAAGAGTATGTTAAAGAAGGATTTATTTTTTTAGATCAACACACACCTGATTGGTTTCATCATATGCTTTATATTGTAATAGGTAGCTCATTTGGATACCGCTTTGGTAAACAAGGTTTGCAGTTAATTACTAAAAAAAATGGTAAATAAATGGACGGAATAAAACTAGCTGAACATTTATTAAAGAACATAAGAGAACGTAAACAAGATTTTATGATTACACTCTCTAATGGTACTACGATAGAATCCATAGAGGACTATCGGTTCATTGTAGGTCAAATACGTGGCATGACTTACGCTGAAGAAGAAATAAAAGCCACGATGAAAGGAATAGAGCTAGAAGATGGCTAAAAAACTATTCGTGCCTGAAAGAATTGCTAATGCACGTAAAAAACAAGCAATAAGCATGGAAATACCTGAAGCAGTTAAAAAAGGTTTTCCTAAATTAGAAGACAATCCCAATTCAAAAGACCCTTCCAAATTAGAAACATCTGCTTTGGAGAGACTTCCTCAACCAGTAGGATATAGAATACTTGTTATACCTTACTATATGAAGTCACAGACAAAAGGTGGTATTTACATACCTGATGCGACACGAGATCGAGAAAGTTTTGCAACTGTCGCAGCTTATGTCGTAAAACTAGGGCCAGATGCGTATTCTGATGAAAATAAATTCCCAACAGGTGCTTGGTGTTCCGAGAAAAGTTGGGTTCTTATGGGAAGATATGCTGGAAATCGCTTTAAAGTTGAGAATTTAGAGGTAAGATTGATAAATGATGACAATATTATCGCAACAATACTTGACCCAAGTGATATTTCCTATGTATAAAAGAATTGGAGAATAAATATGAATATAGAAAATCAAAACGCTGTTGAAGAAAACGAAACTGTTTCTGTAGATGTTGAAGAAGCAGAGCAACAAACATCTCAATCTGAGATACCAGTTGTTCCTGAAAAAGAAACAAACCGAACAGATGTTCAGGTTGATGAAAAAAAAGAAGAAACAGATGAACATGAACAGTATAGTGAAAAAGTTCAAAAAAGAATAAATCAACTGACAGCTCAAAGAAAACAAGCGTTAGAAGAAGCTCAAGCTGCATATCAATATGCACAACAAACAAAACAAGAAAACGACACTCTTAATGCTCATTTAAGTAATTTAGATAAAGGTTACATTAACGAATATGGAACTCGTGTTGAAAGTCAAACTGAACAAGCTAAAAGATTATTTAAAGAAGCACATGAAGCTGGTGACTCTGACAAAATGGCTGAAGCTCAAGACGTTTTAGCTAAATTAGCTATTGAAAAAGAAAGATTAAGAATACAAAAAGCTAGAGCTGAACAAGAAGTTCAACAACCACAACAACAAAAGCAACCACCTCAAAAACAACAAGCACCTAGAATAGAAGACCTTGATCCAAAATTACAAACTTGGATGAAATCAAATAATTGGTTTGGAACAGACATGGTTATGACAGGTGCTGCTCAAGGATTACATCAACAATTAGTTGGTTCAGAGGGTTTTGATCCAACATCTGATGAATATTACGCTGAAATAGATAAGCGTATGAGAGATAGTTTTCCAAATAAATTTCAGGATAAACGGCAAAACGCCCAAGCCGTTGCTCCTGCAACGTCCAATGGACGGGCTGTAAAATCAGGGCGGAAAAAAACTGTTGAATTATCACCAGGTCAGGTAGCGTTTGCAAAAAAGATGAATATTCCTCTTGAAAGATATGCAAAAGAAGTTGCCAAAATAGAGTCAAGGAGAACATGATGGCTGAAATTGATAGAAAAAGTCGAGAGTCGCAATCTCGTGAAAAAACAGAGCGGTTACAAGATTGGAAGCCACCATCTGCACTTGATGCTCCCGAACCTCCTATAGGTTATACTCATAGGTGGATAAGAGAGTCCGTCATGGAATATGACGATAAAAACAACATTCACAAAAGAAGACGTGAAGGTTATGAGCTTGTTAAAGCAGAAGAGTATCCTGATTTTGATGCTCCTGTTATTGATGAAGGTAAAAACGCTGGTGTTATAGGCACAGGTGGGTTGTTACTTGCGAGAGTTCCAAATGAAATTGTAGAACAACGTAAGCAATATTTTGAAAATAAGACGCAAACTCAAATGGATGCGGTAGATCGTGATTGGATGAGAGAAAATAATCCTGTCATGCCGAAATTAAAGCCTCAAAGAAATAGTAATGTTTCTTTTGGGATAAACCGAAATTTAAATGATGATTAATAAGGAGATCAATTATGGCAAATCAAGATGCCGCTTTTGGTATGCGTCCTGTAGGTAGAATAGGTGGTATGCCTTTCACTGGTGGACAAAGCCGATATAGAATCGCCGCAAATTATGGAACATCAATCTTTCAGGGTGACATGGTAGCTCAAGTCACTGGTGGTACTGTAGAAGTACACGCTGATGGTGGTACAGTTCCTATTGTAGGTGTATTCAATGGTGTTCAGTATACTGACCCAACCACAAAAGAGCAGGTTTATAAGAACTATTATCCTGCAAGCACTAATGCTTCTGACATTATTGCTTTCATCATAGATGACCCAAATGTTATCTATGAAGTTCAATGCAATGCAGCTTTTCCAGTTGCAGATTTATTTGGTAACTTTGATATTGTTTACACAAGCTCTGGTAGTACCACTACTGGTATTTCTGGTGCTGAGTTAGACGTAGCAACTGGTGCTACAACTGCTGGTTTACCTTTAAAATGTATTGACATTTCGCAAGACCCTGAAAATTCTGATGTTTCGTCAGATGCAACCAATGTGCACGTTGTGATCCAAAATTCTAT